>Ga0163144_10001637_pt1 | contig 52638 bp, 43 predicted proteins | sample OliLak19BULKMAT1_FD_123175 | JGI IMG/M metagenome (GOLD analysis project Ga0163144, IMG submission 123175) | Freshwater microbial mat bacterial communities from Lake Vanda, McMurdo Dry Valleys, Antarctica - Oligotrophic Lake LV.19.BULKMAT1 | ecosystem: Environmental > Aquatic > Freshwater >... | reverse complement strand
CCGAAAACGGACGGCAAGAATGCCGTCCCTACACCACTAATGTTCAGACTGTGTGAAACGATTGTGACCGTAGGGACACCCAACGGGGTGTCCGCCTATCCCGAAAACGGACGGCAAGAATGCCGTCCCCACACCACTAATGTTCAGACTGTGTGAAACGATTGTGACCGTAGGGACACCCTTCTGGGCGTCCGCCGAAATTTGAGATTTGATGCGTTTGCCCTGCCACCTTCAAAAAATCGGTTTGCACGAAATTTCGTATGTCTGCACGAAAATTCGTATATCGGCGCGACAGCTAAAAACGCTTGCACGAAAATTCGTATATTTGCACGAAAATCCGCGAACTTGCACGAAAAATCGTATATCTGCACGAAAAATCGTATATCCATTATAGGGGCATGGCGTGCCATTGGCCCCCTCCCTAATCACGCTTATTTCTCCCTCAAACTGTAATCGGACGCCATATCCGCCATGTCGGATGCAACAACAGATAATAACCCGCCAACGCCCCGCTATACACCAATACTCCCGTGTAGATGATCAAACTCAGGCGTTGTTCCGGTAAAACCGTCGAGAAATGCCCAATAAACGGCAAAATTAAGATCGCATCATACGCGAGAAAACCCAATAATTGGCCGACAGCATTCCCCCAGCGCGGCAACCACGCCCCATAAGCGAAATAGAAAGTCGTCCCAAAAAATATCCAGCCAATCATCACCGAGGTTTCAGGTTTCAACGGCCACGGGAAGATATTGGGGATTTTGAGCAGCAACGACACCGATACCATCAACAAAATCACCGCGAACACGGCAAACGAAATCCGCACAAGCGTCGGAGTCGGGCGCAGATCACGTAGCGGGAATCGTCGCGCCCAACCCACAACGCCCACATTAACGAGCATAAATACGCCGAACATGACCACATGCGGCCAATAAGTCGGTGTGCTAGTGAGCGACATCTGACCTAAAAACAAGCTGATACCCGCCGCCTGAAGCGCCAAATTCACCCCGCCCCCAAAGGCCCCCGCCCAATCTCGGCTCAGGCCAATCCAAATGACGGGCAGCGCGATGGCCGCCGTAATCGAAGCGATAAAAATATACGTCAAACGGCCATCAGGCCACATCCACAGCCCGGTTATCGCCCCGATTTGAGCGAAAAATCCAATCGTTAAGACGATGGCAAACACACCCACCCCTAAAAAAACTGAGCTTAAACGACGTTCCATCTGAAATTCCTCTATTTTTACCCGTCCTAGCCTCATACTATATCGAAAATGGTAAATAAAAACCGCCCCAGACGGTGTGTCTGGGGCGGTAAAAGGTGCGGAAGATTCGGGTTTCAGCGCGGCTGAACCCTTAGTTCATGAGCATTTCTTCGCTGTCGCTGTCGTCAAAGACATCGCCATCGCGGTCAAGTGCGCCCTGTGATTCGAGCGTCTGGTTCGGGGCAATCAGTTCACGGTCTTGGTAGGTATGGAAGCCCGTACCCGCCGGAATCAGCTTACCGATGATGACGTTCTCTTTCAGGCCGTACAGACGGTCAATCTTGCCTTCGATGGCCGCGCCCGCCAACACCTTAATGGTGTGTTGGAAGCTGGAAGCCGACAAGAAGCTGTCGGTGTTCAAGGCGGTCTTAGAAATGCCCAGAAGCACCGGCACCGCCTTAGCAGGCTCGCCGCCCTTCACAATCACCTTGGCGTTCAGGTCAATCAGTTGCAGACGGTCAATCAACTCACCCGGCAGCAATTCGGTTGACCCGCCGGTGGTGATTTGCACCTTAGACAACATCTTGCGGATGATGACTTCAAAGTGCTTGTCTGCGATGTTCACGCCCTGAGCGCGGTAGACCTTATGCACCTCATTGAGCAGGTACATTTCGGTGGCTTCCTCGCCCAACACGCGCAAGATACGATGCGGGTTCTTCGCGCCGTCGGTCAATTGCTGACCGGCAAACACTTCTACCCCGTCCTCAATCCCCGGCAGCAAACGACCAATCGAGGGGATGTCATAGACTTCCTCAATCGTGCGCTCATACCGCAGGAACAATCTGCGCCCTTCAAGATGTACCGTGCCGTCCATCTCAGCGAGCAGTGCGCCGTCGCCGTCAGGAGCGCGACCCAGCACTGCGCCGAGCTTGATGACCGCCTCATCAGCGACCTCAATCGACCAGCCATCAGGGATGGTCACATCGGTGCTGAACACCTCAGAGTTGATGACGGTGGCCGTGCGGACGCCATCTTTCTTGCCGAGCCGCAGGATACCGTTGATGTCGGTCATCACGGCCTCGCCCTTCGGCTTCTTGCGCGCCTCGAACAGTTCTTCGACACGCGGCAGACCGCTGGTGATGTCACCGCTGGACTGCGCCGTACCACCGCTGTGGAACGTGCGGAGGGTCAGCTGCGTACCCGGCTCACCGATGGACTGCGCGGCGACGATGCCGACAGCCGAACCGATATTGACCATCTCACCGCGTCCGAGGTCACGCCCATAGCACAAGGCGCAAATGCCGTGGATGAGCGAACAAGTCAACGGGCTACGGACGGGGACTTCTTCCAGCTTACTGCGCTGAATACGGTCAGCCACATCTTCGTCAATCATTTGGTTGCGGGCGACAATCAAGACACCGGTTTCTGGGTCGTGAATATCTAACGCAGCCGCACGCCCCATAATGCGCTCATACACCACTTGACCGCCGATGTCGTCCGAACGGCGAATCGTCAGGTGACGATTCGTGCCGCAATCGGTACGATTCACGATCACGTCTTGACCTACGTCCACCAAACGGCGAGTCAGATAACCAGCGTCTGCCGTGCGGAGCGCGGTGTCGGCCAGACCTTTACGTGCGCCGTGCGTGCTGATGAAGTATTCCAGCGCGTTCAGACCTTCGCGGAAGTGGCTACGGATGGGCAAGTCGATAATGCGTCCCGACGGGTCGCTCATCAAACCGCGCATACCGGCCAACTGCGTAATCGGGCCGAAACCGCCTTTGGTCGAACCGGACAACGCCATAATCGCAATTGGGCCATACGGGTCGAGTGCGCCCTTCATCAGCGACTCAAGGTAGTCCTTCGCTTCACGCCAGACATCGACGGTGCGCTGATAACGTTCCTCTTCCGAGAGCATCCCACGGCGGAACTCGCGCTCTGCCTGTTGAACGGCTTCATCGGCTTCCTTCAAGATGCCTGCACGCTCATCAGGTACGGTCAGGTCAGAGACCGCCACCGTCGTCCCTGAAACCGTCGCATAGAAGAAGCCCATGTTCTTGATCGAGTCTACCAACTCGGTTGTGATGTCAGAACCGAGGCGTTGGAACGAACGCGCCACCAAGTCCTGCAAGCCCTTCTTACCGAGCGTCTCTTGGACAAAGCGCAGTTCATCTGGGACAATCCGGTTGAACAATGCACGCCCAACAGTGGTGATTTCTGCGCGTTCCTGTGCGGCCAAGTCGTCATAGACATTGCCCAACAGAATCGGGGTGTGAATTTTCACTTCACCGAGGCGGTACAGATATTCCACCTCGTTGATGTCCGTCACCAAACGGCGCTCATGCAGGTTCGCCAACGTCAGCTTATCGCTAAGGTTGCGTGCGCGGATGAGTTTGTCCATCTCGTACCCGTTGAACAAGGCGATGTCGATATCGCCGTTCAAGAGCGCGTCGATGGTCAAGTCAACGGCCTTCTTGGTGGTCTTGGTGCGGCCACGCTCATCGACCATCGTCTCATCGCTGTAGGTGGTCAGCAGCGGAATCTGGTGGCGGATGGCGTAGTAATAGCCGTTGGAGCGCATCGCAACGCCGACCTTAACGCCCTTATCATAGAGCGCGTCAATCGTGCGATATTCATCTGCTTCAGCCAAACGCGAGACGACTTCGACGCTGGGATCCATCGTCAGATAATAAATCCCAAGCACCATGTCTTTGGCCGGGGCGACAATCGGCTGACCGTCGGCTGGCTTCAACAGGTTACGCGAACTGAGCATCAATTCACGGGCTTCCTGTACAGCCTTTTCACTCAGGGGGACGTGAACCGCCATCTGGTCGCCGTCAAAGTCTGCGTTGAACGCCGAACAGACCAACGGGTGAATCTGGATGGCCTTGCCTTCAACCAGAATCGGCTCAAAGGCTTGGATGCCGAGGCGGTGGAGGGTCGGCGCACGATTCAACAGCACGGGGCGGTCTTTAATCACCTGCTCCAACGCTTCCCAGACTTCGGGACGCTCACGCTCAATAATGCGCTTGGCGCCTTTGACATTTTGGGCGTAGCTGTCCGCCACCAATTTGCTGATGACGAACGGGCGATACAATTCCAGCGCCATCGTCTTGGGCAGACCGCACTGGTGTAGCTTGAGGCGCGGCCCAATCACGATGACCGAACGGCCAGAGTAGTCCACGCGCTTACCCAATAGATTGCGACGGAAACGCCCCTTCTTGCCCTTGAGCATATCGCTCAGGGACTTGAGTTCACGACGCCCCCGACGGCTCAAGGCACGCCCACGCTGGCTGTTGTCGATGAGGCTGTCCACCGCTTCTTGAAGCATACGCTTCTCGTTGCGGACGATAACATCCGGCGCACCGAGTTCAAGCAGGTGCTTGAGGCGGTTATTGCGGTTAATCACGCGACGGTACAGGTCGTTCAAGTCGCTGGTGGCAAAACGTCCGCCGTCCAACTGCACCATTGGGCGCAAGTCGGGCGGGATGACCGGCAAGACTTCCAGAATCATCCACTCAGGACGATTGTGGCTCTTACGCAAGCTCTCAACCACCTTCAGACGCTTGGTAGCCTTCTTTTTGCGCTGCTTGCTCTTGTTGTGGCGCAGTTCATTCCAAAGCTCAACCGACATCGCGTCGAGGTCAAGCCCTTTGAGGATTCTGTGGAATGCCTGAGCGCCCATGTCGGCCTCGAACGCGCTGCCAAATTTGGCGCGGAGTTCGCGGTAACGGCTTTCGCTCAGGAATTGCAGGACGTGTAGCTCTTGAAGTTCGCGCTTGGCTTCGCTGGCGGCCTTCATCACATCGCCCATGCGGTCTTGCAACTTGGTCATCCGCACATCAAGGCCATCCGAGGCGGATTTCTTGAGGCTATCGCGCTGGCCTTCAAGTTCAGCCATCGCCGAACGGCGTTGCGAATCGATTTCGGATTGCAAATCGTTCAAGTAGTCGTTGGTGACATCCTTGATTTTGGCGAGATGTTCATTGGTGACGACCTCGCCCTTACGGACGATCATCGCATCAGCCGCATCCAACAGCACATCAGACTCCGGAGCCTTACCGCGCAGCACTTCGAGGCGAGACTGCACCGCAGCCGCTTCGCTCATCAGCTTATCGGTCAGGCGTGCGAGTTCTTCTTCATAGTGACGGGCGATTTCCGCCTCACGCGATTCAAACTCGACCAGACGCTCGTCACGATCACCACGAATCTCGGTCATCTGACCTTTGATATCGTCGCCAAGTTCGTTCTCTTTGGCTTCCAACTCGCGGTCAATGCGTTTCACTGCACGGGCGCGCGCATCTTCATTGACGCCGGTCACGACATACTGCGCGAAATACAGCACGCGGTCAAGATTGCGGCGGCTGACATCCAGCAATAGGCCGAGGTAGCTCGGCACGCGGCGGGTATACCAGACGTGCGCCACCGGCGCGGCAAGGTCGATATGACCCATACGCTCACGGCGGACAACCGAACGGGTCACTTCTACGCCGCATTTGTCGCAGATGACGCCCTTATAGCGGATGTTCTTGAACTTGCCGCAATAACACTGCCAGTCACGAGTCGGCCCAAAGATGGCCTCGCAGAACAGGCCGTCCTTCTCTGGGCGCAACCGGCGATAGTTGATGGTTTCAGGTTTGGTAACTTCGCCATAAGACCACTTCTTGATTTGTTCGGGTGAGGCTAAACTCACGCGGAGTGCCGTAAAATCTTTGGCCGCCAAGGGGCATCCTCCTGCTTAAAGGGTGACAAGCAATTTGGGGGGAATTTCGTGGGAAAATCACACTCGGTGTAAACGAACGCAAAGCCACACGTTAGATTGGGCTTAACCAGTCCACGTTGGCTTTTCAATCGGAAAACACCGTTTTTTGCACATTCGTATTGCCTAGTATACGCGCCTAAATGCCTGCCGTCAAGCAAACATCGCCGCTTACTACATTAGACATTGGCAAAGTGACCCGGCTTATTTCTGTTCAGCCGTGCTATTCTCGGCTACTTTCATCTGGAGAAAGGCGTGCATGAAGTCATTTAGTCGGCCATCCAGCACCGCAGAGCTATTGCCGGTCTCGTGATTCGTCCGTAAGTCTTTCACCAACTGATAGGGATGCAGTACATAAGACCGTATCTGGCTGCCGAAATTGGCGTCCATATAATCGCCTTTTAGCGCCGCCAGTTCCGCTTCCTTGCGTTGCCGCTCAAGGTCAAGTAGCCGCGCCTTGAGGATTTGCATGGCGCGTTCACGGTTCTGAGCCTGACTGCGCTCATTCTGGCATTGAATCACCAACCCGCTGGGGATATGGATGATACGCACCGCCGTGCTGTTCTTCTGGACGTGCTGGCCGCCCGCCCCAGAAGCGCGAAAGACTTCCATGCGGATGTCTTTTTCTGGGATGTCGATTTCGCTGGCGGCCTCTTGCACATCCGGCCACAATTCGACCTTTGCAAATGAGGTGTGACGGCGGCTCTGGGCATCGAACGGGCTAATCCGCACCAAACGATGGACGCCCTGCTCGCTGCGGAGATAGCCATAAGCGTTGTCGCCACGCATACACAGCGTCACGCTCTTGATACCGGCCTCTTCGCCTTCACTACGGTCAATCACCTCAACCTGATAATGATTTTCTTCCGCCCAGCGCAGATACATACGCTCCAACATTAGCGCCCAGTCTTGGGACTCTGTGCCGCCCGCCCCGCTATGGATGGCGAGAAAAGCGTCTTTGGAGTCGTTTGGCCCGCTGAGGAGCGCCTGCATCGACATTTGAGACACTTGCGCGGTGATTTTTTCTAACTCAACGGCCAACTCGTCCGCCAAGTCAGAATCGTTCATGATCGCCAATTCCAGCGTATCACTGAGGTGCGCCTTCAATTTCACCCACGGCTCAATGCGCCCTTTCAGTCGGGCGATTTCTTGCATGGTTTTTTGGGCTTGCTCGGCGTTATTCCAAAATTCAGGCTCGCCCGATTTCGCCTCTAGCTCCTCAACCGAGACCAAGAGAGATTCAATCGCCAGCTTATCCATCAGTTCCGTGATGGTCGAGTCATAAGTTTTGAGAGTGTCAACTAATGCACTCATAGTGTCACCTTACCGCAATCCGCTGCGCGTCTGGCGCAGCACTTCAAACATCAAAATCGCCCCGGCCACCGAGACATTCAGCGAGTCGGCCAGCTGCCCCGCCATCGGGATAATTACCTGCGCCTCGCAAAACGGCAGCCAAGAGTCATCCAACCCGACATCTTCCGTCCCCATCAGCAACACCATCTTCGCGCTGTACGTTACATCATACGCGCTCTGGGCGGCCTGAAGATGAGTTCCTATCACTTGGACGCCGTTTTGCTCAAAGAACGCCCGCGCCTCTGCACTGGTCAGGGTATACGTATTGCCCAAAAACACCGCGCCCGTACTGCTACGAATAATATTCGGGTTATACAAGTCGAGCGCACAGTCAATCAGGAAGATGCTACGAAACCCGGCCGCGTCCGCAGTCCGCATCAGCGCCCCGATATTGCCGGGTTTGGTCAGGCCAACCAGCCCCAGAATCGGCGCATCCGGCACATTGCCCAACGCGCCCGCGCCAAATTTCGCCGGAGTCAGTATCACCGCTGCCAGTCCTTCTGGGTTGTCGCGGTAGCTGACCTTTTCCATCACCTCTGGCGTCACATGGATGATCGTCCCCGGCGGCAATTCGGGCAAGTCCTCGCGCAATTGTTGCGGACAAACCAGCACAAAATCCGGCGTCAAGCCGCACGCCACGGCACGCGCCAAATCGCGGGCGCTGTCAATCACGAACCGGCCTTCACGCTCACGGTCACGCTTATCACGGAGACCGCGCACCAGTTTGACTCGTGCGTTCTGTAGACTGCTGATGATTTCAGGCATAATGCAAAAGCGCCGGGGGATGCCCGGCGCACACGCTTTCCGCTAGGTCAATTCTCGTCAAAAAGGCTGAGGACAAAGTTTTCTGGGTTGAATAGGATGAGGTCGTCAATCCCCTCACCCAGCCCGACATATTGCACTGGCAGCCCCAACTCACTGAACACCGCGAACACCATGCCGCCCTTAGATGAGCCGTCCAGTTTGGTGATGATTATGCCGGTGACATCAACAGCCTTACCGAAATGCTTGGCTTGTTCCAGCGCGTTCTGGCCGCTTGTGCCGTCCAATACCAACAAGACCTCATGCGGGGCATCGGGCAAGATTTTCTTGCTGATGTCCTTGATTTTCGCCAACTCATCCATCAGGTTAAAGTTGGTGTGCAGACGCCCCGCCGTATCGACAATCAGGATGTCATAACCGCGTGCTTTGGCAGCCGCCGCCGCATCATGCACCAATGCCGCCGGGTCGCTACCGGGTTTTCCAGTGATGACGGGGACGTTGATTTTCTGACCCCACTGCTGAAGTTGCTCAATCGCCGCCGCCCGGAAGGTATCGCCCGCGCACAACATGACCTTACGCCCCGCCCGATTCAGGCGATTCGCCAGCTTACCGATGGTCGTGGTTTTGCCAGACCCGTTCACCCCAACCACCAAGATAATCGAAAGGTCGCGCCCGCTGATGTTCATGGTCGGCGGAAATTTCAACATCCCCTTGAGGACTTCGCGCAACGCGGCCTGAAGTTTAACCGGGTCTTTAATCCCGTCACGACTGGCCTTAGCCCGTAGCGCCTCAACCACCTCGCCGGATGTTTTGACACCGAGGTCGGATTGAATCAGCACCGATTCAATGTCGTCCCACATTTCCTCGGTGATATTACCGCCGCCGGTTAAGACCGATGCAATCCGGCCAAAAAACGACTGGCGCGTTTTTGACATGCCCTTACGAAAGATACCCAAGCGGCCACCCCATCTATAAGATTAGATTACATTGGATTTAAGCTAAATCGTGGGATTTAAGCTAAATCGTGCTTAATAGTATACTAGCCGCTGACGCACGCAATCAAGACGGCATAACAAAGGGGGATTGTTTGGACTCAAAACTAACTCATCTGGACGAGCAAGGCCGCGCCAACATGGTCGATGTCGGCGACAAACCAGACTCTGACCGGTCAGCCACGGCCATTGGTCGCGTGACCATGCAGCCCGAAACCTTACGCCTCATCACCGAGGGCGCGCTCAAAAAAGGCGACGTACTGACCGTGGCGCGTATCGCGGGCATTATGGCGGCCAAACGCACCTCAGAGCTTATCCCGCTGTGTCACCCCATCCCATTGACCAAAATCAGCGTTGACCTCACCCTAGACCCGGCCAGCAACGCCATCAATATCAGCGCGACGGCCAAAACCACCGGCAAAACTGGCGTCGAGATGGAAGCCCTAACCGCTGTGACCGTCGCCGCGCTCACCATCTACGACATGGCGAAAGCGGTAGACCGTGGCATGATCATTAGCGACGTGAAATTGACCGAAAAAACCGGCGGCGTCCACGGGGACTATAAGGCGGAATAACCATGCCCATTAAAATCATCCTGTTTGCCACCCTCAAAGATAAAGTTGGGCAGTCCAAACTCTCATTTGACCTACCGCTGCCGTCTAGCGTAGCGCAAACCAAAACCGCCCTGATCGGGCGTTATCCCGCCGCCGCCCGCAATATCGAAACCGCCATCGCAGCCGTGAATGAGGAATTTGCCAGCACGGACACCCCTATCAGCGACGGCGATACATTGGCGTTGTTCCCGCCCGTCAGTGGTGGGGAGGGTGATTTTGACCGCCCAGAGTTTTTCATGCTGCCGGATGAGGCCGTAGACCACGATGCGATTGTCGACTCGATTACCACCTCGGCTACGGGCGCGGTCTGCCTATTCAGCGGCATGGTACGGGGTGAAACAGACCGCCCCGGCCATCAGAAACAAACCCTCCGGCTTGAGTACGAAGCCTATACGCCGATGGCGTTGGCGAAAATGAAACAAGTCGCCGATGAAATCCGCCAACGTTGGCCGTTGGTCATCGGAATCGCCATCGCCCAACGGGTCGGCGTCCTAGAAGTGGGGCAAAATACCGTCCTCATCGCGTGTTCGTCCGGCCATCGTGACGAGGGGTGTTTTGAGGCCGCCCGCTATGGGATTGACCGTCTGAAAGAAATTGTGCCGGTCTGGAAAAAAGAAATCGGCGCGGCGGGTGATTCATGGATTGAAGGTGCTTATACCCCCGACGCATCAGACCGCGCAGAGTCTAACCGCTAGCGCCTACCGACTCATTTGTGGTATATAGACACGAACAAATTTCACCGTTTTTGCATTGATTCATAACTGGAGGGGCATTTTATGACCCGTCGTGTGGTCATCACCGGCCTCGGCATGGTGACGCCGTGTGGTAACACCGTCGAACAAACATGGGATAACATCAAAAACGGGCGTAGCGGCGTCGCCCGTATCACTCATTATGATGCCTCACCCTACTTGGTTCAAATCGCGGCGGAGGCCAAAGATTTCCGCCCAGAAGAGTATATGCCCGCCCGTGAGGTTCGCCGCCGTGACCGTTATCAACGGCTGATTACCGCCGCCGCTTCCCAAGCGATGAAGGATTCCGGCCTACAAGTTACCGACGACAACCGCGACAACATCGGCGTTTTTGTCGGCTCTGCCGTGGGCGGAATCACCAGCTATTATGAGTTGCTGTGGGATTTCTTTGAGACGAGGGATGCACGCGGTGTCACGCCGTTCGCCGTCCCGATGCTGATGGGCAACGGCGGTAGCGCCCTCATCAGCATTGAATATGGCATCACTGGCCCCTCGTATGTGCTGACCTCGGCCTGTGCCAGTGGCACAGATTGTATCGGTCATGCCTTTGATATGATTCGCCTCGGCAGGCTTGACGCTGCCGTAGCGGGTGCGGGTGAAGCGCCGGTTATCCCCATCGCCATCGCCGCCTTTGACCGTATTGGCGCGTGCAGTCGCGATAACGACAACCCCGCCGAGGCCGTCCGCCCATTCAGCAAAGACCGGGTAGGGTTAGCCTTTGCGGAGGGCGCGGGCGTGCTGGTGCTGGAAGAACTGGAATTTGCGAAAGCGCGTGGCGCGAATATTCTGGCCGAGGTGGTCGGCTATGGCTCAACCTCAGACAGCCATCACATCACCGCCCCGCACCCCAGCGGCAAAGGCGCGGCCAACGCCATCAAAAAGGCGATGAAAGATGCTCGTATCGCCCCACAAGACCTGCACTATATCAACGCGCATGGCACGGCCACTTCGTTGAATGACACGATGGAGACACAGGCCGTCAAAGCGGCGCTTGGCGACCACGCCTATAACGTCCCGATGAGTTCGACCAAAAGCATGACCGGCCACGGGATGGGATTCACGGCTGCAATTGAGGCGGGTTTCGCCGTCCTCGCTATTCGGGATAACGTCGCGCCGCCCACGATCAATCTGCGCGAGCCAGACCCAGAATGTGACCTCGACTATGTGCCGAATACTGCGCGTGAAATCCCCATCGACTGTGTGATGTCAAATTCGTTCGGTTTCGGCGGCCACAATGCCAGCCTGATTATTAAACGGTTTGTCGGATGAGTTTTAATGACTTTCAGCGCGTACTCGGCTTCACCTTCAATCGTCAAGACTTACTTGAGGAGGCGCTGACGCATAGCTCATACCTCAACGAACATCCCAATGAGGATGTCAAAGACTATGAACGGTTAGAGTTCTTGGGCGATGCCGTGCTGGATTTCATCACCGGCGAGATGTTGTTCGTCCGATTCCCAGAACTATCCGAAGGAGAACTCACCCGCTTACGTTCTGCGTTGGTGCGGATGGAGGCGTTGGCGGAACTTGCCCGCGCCTTAGACCTCGGCACATTCATCCGTATGGGCAAGGGTGAAGCGCGTAACGGCGGGCGGGCGCGTATCTCGACGCTGTGTCGCGTATTCGAGGCGTTGGTCGGCGCGATTTACCTTGACCAAGGGCTAGACCGCGTGCGCGAATTCGTCATCCCGCGCCTGACTGCCATGCAGCATCAGGTGTTACAGGCCGCCTTAGCCAAAGATGCCCGTAGCCGCCTACAGGAATGGAGTCAGGCCGAGTTCAGCCTGACTCCAACGTATCATGTTTTATCGGTAGATGGCCCCGACCATGAGCGCCAGTATATGGTTGAAGTGCGCGTAAATGAGAAGCATGTCGCCAATGGCACGGGAAAATCCATCTTGCACGCCAGCCAAGAAGCCGCCGTCAACGCGCTTACCCGGATTGAGCTAGACGGCTTCGACCTCTAACGCGACACATTCAATCTGATGACAGCCATCCTGTGGTCAGAGGCGGGTTGTATCATCACGGATCGCGCCAGCGCCAGCATATTGGTAAACAAATAATCCAAGCGTGCGCTGCGCCCTACTTGGCGGAACGTTGTGGCGTTGATGGGATTTTCGTCTGCAAATGGGTCGCTCATGCCGGGGATTCGATTCAGCGTGCCAATCAAATCTGAACTTGGCACATTGTTGAACGTCCCGCCCACCACATAGCGCCCCAATCCGTTCAGATTGCCACCGCCTTGTGCCAACATCAGACTCAAAACCTCGTTCAACTGGCGCTGTTGGTCTTGCTCCTGTGACTCCAAAACCCCGCCGCCCGTCCCTTCCAACAACACGCCCAGCCATGTGTTATAGATGCTGATTTCGCCATCGTCGGGGCGAATTTTGATGCGCTGGACGCCGGTCTGTAACCCACGACTGGTCAGCAAAACCCCGTCCGCCTCGGTGATTTCGACATTAGATAGGATTGCCAACCCTTGTAAGCCTTCATTGGTCGGGAAGAAGCGCCGATCCATCTTCAGGCGCCGCGCCAGCCACAGGGCTTGGTCTGCGCCGTAGCTGGTCAAACGCCCGCCTTCAACCTCTTGCAACAGGACAACGTTCGCCCCGCTTTCGCTGATGGTTGCCGCCAACGCTTCTAAGTCATAGTGATAAAATTCGTTATAGCCGCCGTGGATGTTATAAGTCGCCACGCGGAAATCTTCCGGCTCACGCTGTGGGGTGATGACCAGCGGGCGGGCAAAATATAATCCGCCGAGGGCAACCGCCACGACCACCAGCGCCCCGAACAAAGATTGCAGCCGACTTCCACTGCTCCATGCGCCAGCGCGACGACTGGCAACCACTGGCAGCGCCGCTAACACGACAGACAGGATAAGCACCGCCAAGCCAAGCCCTCTAAACCCGCGTAATAACGGGGTGACGACTCGGTTCAAGAATGCGACCTGCCCAGCAAAGTCGCGCACATAGGCGTATTCATAGGTAAACAGGTCACACACGACCAATAGACCGAACACTGCCACCGCGCCGACCATCCATAAGCCGCTGAAATTGCGCTCTTTTTCCGCCTGCGGACGTACCAACCACCACCAATTGAGTGACGCTATCGCCTGCGCGATGACCAACGCGCTGCCGCCCACCACGCCCTGAACTCGCGTCCCGACCACCACCATCAGCGCCAATAACAGCAACCAGACCCAGCCCTGCGCCGCTGGGTCAAATAACCCGACGAAGCCGCGTGCGGCATCGCGTACCGCTGGGATAAGCGGCAACGCGGTTGCGACAATCAACGCCGGAACCAGCGGCGTATACTCAAAACCTGCGCGTCCGGCCACCGCGTTAGGGGAGGCCAATAGCGCGAGTTCGAGGAACAACAATCCCCCCATCCCTACCCCGCCCCATAGCGTAAACAGGCCGCGCCCTTCCGCCGAGGAGAGTTTTACCGGGCGGGCGCTATTGACGATGACCAACACGATCAAGGCCGCCGATAATCCGACTTGTACTGGCAGATAGGTCGCGTTTAGCGACACATCTAGCGTATTGCCAATCGCACGCAAAACTTGGTCAGCCGTGAACCCGATCACGAACAAGTAGGGCAAATGTGTCAAGCGATGGCGCACCATCCCAGCCACATAGCCCAACCCTGCCCCAATGGTCAGCGCCGCCCCAACCAACGGGGACAGCGAATCGCCGGGGACGGCCATCACCAAACGCGCACCGGCCACCGCCAACCCCATCAGGAACAACGTGCCGCGCCACCGCCCAAAGAACAACATAAGAAGCGGTAAAATCATCGTAGCAGCCAGCAGAATCATCTCGCCTTGCACCACGCTAGGCGAGATTAACCCCGGCATTGTGGGGTCAACCAGCGTCAAGTCAATCGCTGGGTAAATTGAGGCGCTCGCCACGCGACCATAAATCAGCGCAATCGCCGCCCGCAGTGCTTCAACCAGAAACAGGCCAACTAGACCCGCCTCTAGCACATTCCGTAATCTGTTTAATCCCGACACACATCCCCCTCAGCGGTCTTATTTCGACCTGTTTGTAACCGCCGCGAATCCAGTCCAGATAACTTTGTTGTATAATTCCGCGCATCACTGCCTGCAATTGCAAAGGATACCACGATGCAGCGTGTCGATACGATTTTCTCTGGCGGTTTTGTTCTAACCATGAATGACCGCTTTGATGCTTACCTCAATGGTTCTGTTGCTGTGAAAGATGGCAAGATTATTGCAGTGGGGTCGGCTGTTGATATTGCGGAGCAGTATACCGCCAAAACTGTGATTGATTGCACCGGCCAATACATCATGCCGGGGCTTATCAATACCCACACCCACGTCCCAATGACATTGTTACGCGCCATGTCGGACGACCAACGCCTCGATGTATGGTTGAACGGCTATATCATGCCCACCGAGCGCGAGTTTGTCAGCGCTGAGTTTTGCCGGGTCGGGACGAAATTGGCCTGTGCCGAGATGATTCGCGGCGGCGTGACCACCTTCACTGATATGTATTATTTTGAGGACGACATCGCAACCGCCACGGCTGAGGTCGGGATGCGTGCAGTCTTAGGCGAAACCGTCCTCAAGTTCCCCGCGCCGGACGCCGACTCGTATGAGGAAAGCCTCGCGCTCGCCCGCACCATGATTGAAAAGTGGCGCGGCCACTCGCTCATCACGCCGGCTGTCGCCCCGCACGCGCCCTATTCCAACACCGAGGAAACGCTGCGGAAATGCACCGAATTGGCGCTAGAGTTCAACGTCCCGTTGATTATCCACATCGCAGAAACCCGCGCCGAAGCCGAAGACCACATGAACGCCAACCAGCAGACATTGGTTCACTGGCTGAACAAAATCGGCCTGTTCCGCGCAAAAGTCATCGCGGCGCATTGCGTCTGGATTGACGAAACCGAGATGCGGATTTTCCGCGAAAAAGGCGGCTCTATCGCGCACTGCCCCACCGCCAACCTCAAGCTGGCAAGCGGTATCGCCAGCGTACAACAGATGTTGGAATCCGGCGTGACGGTAGGTATTGGCACGGACGGCCCCGCCAGCAACAATGACCTCGATATGTTCGAGGAAGTCCGCCTCGCGGCGCTTCTCGCCAAAGCCCAAACTTATGACCCAACCGCCCTCCCCGCCCGCACCGCCCTGTTGATGGCAACCCGTCAAGGCGCGAAGGTGTTAGGCTTGGATGGCGTGACCGGCAGCCTTGAAGCCGGGAAATACGCCGACATCATCGTGTTTGACGCCGCACCCTTGCATAACATCCCGCATTATGACTTCAACCCAGATAACGTGTATGGCCGCGTGGTCTATTCGGCCAAATCGTCCGATGTGGCGCACACGATGGTCGCCGGTCAATTTCTGATGCGTGACCGGCAATTGCTCACCGTCAACGAGACAGAACTACGCGCCCAAGCCAATGATTACGCCGCCCGAATCGGCGCGTTCCTCTCGGATTACAAGAGCAATGTCCTCAGCAAACTGGTGGCGGTCTCGGTAGGCATGGAACGTGGCGAGAGCTTTGAAGTCCAGAGCAAAGCCGTCCTGCGCGACCCGTCAGCCATCGAAATCCTGCTCGACCACCCGGATGTCGAAGTCCTTAAGACCACCCATTACCGCCAGCACGACACCTATTTCACCTTCAACGACGCCAATTCTGGGCGCGTGCGCTATCGTGAAGACGATATTCTGGACGAACAAGGCAAAATCACCGAAGTCCGCACCCGCCTGACTTATACCTCGCCGCGCAAGGAAAAGTCGTTCGACTCCACCGTTGAACTATCCCATTCGCGCTTCATCGCAGCCGCAGACCGTCCGCTGCGCTTCTACCGCGAATACTTCCAAGCCAATAGCGAACTCACGCTGGATAAAGACCGTCGCCGCTGGGCGATTCACTATCGCGGGGTGCAGTTCTATATCAACATAGACCGCGTGTTAAACCCCGGACAGGATAGGCTGTTTATCGAGATTAAGAGCCGCACATGGTCAGCCCGTGACGCCGATTTTAAGGCGGCACACATCCAAGAGATGCTCAAAATCCTCGGCTTAGAGCCGGATGATGTCCTCGCGTTGGATTATTTAGAACTGGCGCACGCGGAGTAGCCTCTCATCATGACATATACCTCGTACACACAGGCGGATTATCAGGCGGCGGTTGCCGCCATCCGCGCCCACACTGACCAGAACCCGACCACTGGCCTCGTTTTGGGGTCGGGGCTGGGCGTCCTCGCCAATGAATTGACCGATAAAGTCGCCATCCCGTATGAGCAAATCCCCGGTTGGCCGCTCTCAACCGTCCACGGCCACACGGGTCAACTGGTTTTTGGCAAACTGGAAGGCCAATCCGTGGTCTGTCAGCAAGGACGCGCCCATTTCTATGAAGGCTATACCCCGCAGCAAATCACATTTCCCGTCAGGGTAATGCACTTTCTGGGGATTAAAACGCTTATCCTGACCAACGCCGCTGGCGGGGTCAACCCGGCTTACCACCCCGGTGATATTATGTTGATAAATGACCACATCAACTTTGTCGGCATAGCGGGCAATAACCCACTCTATGGCCCAAATGATGAGTCACTAGGGTCGCGCTTCCCCGGCATGTCTCAAGCCTATGACAAGGAGTTGCGCGTCCTCGCCAAATCAGTCGCGGACAAGGCCGGTATCCCGATACACGAGGGGGTCTATGCCTGCGTATCTGGCCCATCGTTCGAGACGCCCGCCGAAGTTCGGATGATACGCGCTGTCGGCGGAGATGCCGTGGGCATGTCCACCGTACATGAAGTCATCGTCGCCCGTCACATGGGGATGCGCGTGCTGGGATTCTCGGCCATCACCAATGCTGGGATTGACCAAATCGACAGCAATACCGACGCCAACCATGAAGAAGTCTTGGAAGTCGGACTCGTCATCGTCCCCAAACTCAAAGCGATTGTGAAGGGCGTGCTTGCCACGTTGTAAGAGCCTATGCCTTCGATTGTCTTTCTCATTGAACAGGTCGCCGTCGGCCTCTATATCTTCATCGGGCTGTTCGCGTTTTTGGCGCTACGGCGGTATGGTCACGCCAGCGGCGAGTATCGCGCCACACGCTTTGAGCTAGAGCGCAACCTCGCCCGTTTCAAACGCGCCAATGCCCTCACAACTCTGATGTTATTGAGTGAAGCCGCCCTCGTGGTGCTAGGGATGCAGATTGTGGTCGCCCCGACGCTACGCCAGACCTTGCGCTTCACGCCTGAGACGGTGAATGTGGTAGAAGACCTCGATTTCAGCACCCCTACCGCGCCGCCGCTGGTCGCCGTCAGTATCGACGACAGCAACGTGCAATTCGGGGTGATTAACCCAGCCGGTGAAATCCAAATCACCCCGACCCCTACCGCCACGCCTGTCGGGACGATTGAGCCTAATGCGCCAGCCCCTATCGGTTGTGATACGCCCAACGCTACCTTACAAATCCCGGCCAACGGGCAAGTCGTCCGCGAGATTGTGCCGGTAATTGGCGTGGCGAATGTCGAGAATTTCGCCAGCTACAAGCTGGAAATCAAAGGGCAGACGCTCGGAGATGATTTCTTCTCAATGGAGAGTTATATCCAGCCCGCCCCAGAAATCAAACAACTTAGCCAGTTCAACCCGGCGCTCTATCCAGAGGGGACATACGAGTTCCGCCTCGCGGTGTTCGACATCACGGACACCATGCGCGCCTCGTGTACCGTCACAATCTATATCCGCCCGCCGCTACCCACCCCGACCCCGCTAGGGAATTAACCGATGTCCGACAGCTTGCCCGTGGTCGGGTTTCTAGGGATAGGCCGCGTGGCCGGGACATTGGCGCGTGTGCTGCACGCGCAAGGCGTCCAAGTTGCGGCGCTCTGGAATCGCACCCCGGCCAAAGCTATCGCATTAGCGGCAGAAATCGGGGCGCAGGCGCTAGAGTCGCCTTTGGCGATTTTAGAGCGGTGTGACATCGCTTTTTTGGCGGTTAATGACGATGTACTCAATCAAATGGCGACGAATCTAGCGGCATTATCCGGTAAGATTCCGCGTGCCGCCGTCGTCCATACGTCAGGCGCACATAGCGCAGAGGTGCTTTCGCCGCTGGCAGACATGGGTGTACAGGTGGGGGCGCTTCATCCGGCTTATCCGTTTGCGACGGACACCATACCGAGTCTGGCTGGTGTAACATTCGCAATCGAGGCCGTGTCTCCGGTGCTATTGGGACAGCTTCAACGCCTTGTGACCGTCCTAGACGGGATTCCCCTCACACTCCAACCCCATGACCGCCCACGCTATCACACTGCGCTGGTGATGGTCAGCAATTATGCCGTTTCGCTGTACGCAGCCGGTCACAGTTTGCTCACAGCGTTAGGCGCATCTCAGCACGCGGCAGATTCCGCCTTGCTTACGCTCTTAGAGGCCACCGCGCACAACATCCGCACACGCGGCATCCCGGACGCCCTGACCGGGCCGTTGGTGCGAGCCGACCTCGGTACGGTTTCTGCCCATCTGGATGCGCTGGCCGATGCGCCAGAATTGCGACGCGCATACCTCGCCCTCGCGGAGATTACTCTGCCGTTGGTCGAGGCTCGTGGCGTCGATATTGCCCCGATTCAGGCGTTTTTGCACCAGAAAGAGAATGTGTGAGTTATGCGCCTTACAATCCGTGATGTCCAAAAAATGAAGGACGCCGGTGAGCCGATTGTGATGCTCACGGCCTATGACGCGCCCAGCGCCCGCCTCGCCGAGGCCGCTGGAGTCCCTACCCTATTGGTCGGCGACTCGTTGGGGATGGTCATACAGGGGCATGATTCCACGGTCAGAGTCCGGCTGGAACACATGATTTATCACTGCGAAATCGTGAGTCGGATCACACAGCACGCGCTGGTGATTGGGGACCTCCCCTTCATGACCTATAAAGTCAGCCCAGAACAAGCCCTCACCAACGCCGCACGACTGATGCAAGAAGGCGGCGTCGGCGCCGTCAAACTGGAGGGGGGCGAATGGCTTGCCCCCAGCATAGGGCGCATCGTCGCCAGCGGCATCCCAGTCATGGGACACATCGGCCTGACCCCGCAGAGCGTGAATCAGTTTGGCGGATTCCGCGTACAAGGGCGTGAGGTCGAATCAGGCTATCAACTGGTCAAAGATGCCCTCGCTATCGAAGCGACGGGCGCGTTCGGAGTCGTGCTGGAACTCGTGCCGACGCCATTGGCGCAATATATCTCCAGCCTGCTCCGTATCCCCACCATCGGCATCGGCGCGGGCGGCGGCTGCGATGGTCAGGTACAGGTCTATCACGATTTGCTGATGCTGGCGGGCGAGTTTTTGCCCAAACACGCCAAGCAATATATTGATGTCGGTGAACTCATCCGCGAAGCCCTCGCGCATTACACCGCCGATGTCAAAGAACATCAATTCCCAGACGCGACACATGGTTTCGCGCTCAAAGATGAGATATTGAGCGAGCTCCGTACCCGCGTCGAATCGACCCTCAAGGTCTACCCACGTAAGGAAACGGCTGGATGATTGTCGCCCGCACCCTCGCTGAACTCCGCGTCGCCCGCGCTAAATTGACCGGCTCAGTCGGGCTTGTCCCGACGATGGGGGCGCTGCATGAGGGTCATTTTACCCTTGTGAGCGAGGCGCGGGCAGATAATGATGCAGTTATCGCTACGATTTTTGTGAACCCGGCGCAATTTGGCCCCAACGAAGATTTCAATGCCTATCCGCGCACACTTGAGGCAGATTTGGCTGGTTTTGAGCGCGGCGGCGTAGACATCGCGTTTACGCCGCTGATACCTGAAGTCTATCCGCTGGGTTTCCAGACCACTGTGGAAGTTACAGGCGTCTCGGAGGGCTTAGAAGGCGAAAAACGCCCCGGCCACTTCAAGGGGGTCGCTACCGTGGTCGCCAAGCTATTCAATATGGCACAGCCGCACATGGCCTATTTCGGCCAAAAAGACGCTCAACAGGTCGTGGTCATCCGGCGGATGGTCGCTGACCTGAATTTTCCGCTAGACATCGCCATCATTCCAATCGTGCGCGAACCTGACGGACTCGCTATGAGTTCCCGCAATCGCTACCTCACCCCAGAACAACGCGCCGCCGCGCCGGTGATTTATCGCGCCCTCAAAGCCGTTGGGGACGCGCACGCCGCCGGAGAGCATCATCTCGGCGCTATGCGCGACATCATCCGAGGAGTTATCGCTACCGAATCACAAGGGCGTATAGACTATATCTCGCTGGCTGACCCCCTGACGCTACAGGAATTAGACGCGCCAACCGACTCGCCAATACTGGCTTCTTTAGCGGTTCAAATCGGCCAGCCGCGCTTGTTGGATAACGCGCTACTGCCGTTTTCGCTCAATACCCGCGCAGGGTTGACCCATGCGCTAGGTCGGGTATGACAATTTTTCACTTTCCAGTTAAAATAACTTGAACGATAAAACTCACTTGAAAGGTATTCCAGATAATGTTTGAAAATTTACCGAATAGTGCCGCTGAAGCGCTCGATTGGGACTGGTCACATTATGAACCTTACTTTAATCAGTTGATATCGCGTCCGTTAGATGACTCCACCGCTCCGGCTTGGCTGTCAGACTGGTCACAGGTCGCACGGTTAGCCAGCGAGGTTTTTTCACGCATTAGCGTCGCTACGACAGTCGATACGACGGATGAAATCGCGGATAAGCGCTTCAACCATTTCATGGAAAGCGTCTACCCCGCCCTGATTACAGCGACCAACAAACTCAACGCCAAACTCATCGCGGCGGAAATAGAAGTTGAGGGGTTTGAACTTCCAAGGGCGAAGATTCAAGCCGACCTCGAATTATTCCGCGAGGAAAACTTGCCCCTCATGACCGAGGAAAGCAAAATTGACCGCGAGTTTGACAAGACCATCGGGGCGCAAACGGTGACATGGGAAGGGTTGGAGACGACCTTGCCCAAGTTAAGCACCGTCCAATATGACCTAGACCGTACTAAGCGCGAGGCGGCGTGGCGTCTGGGCATGGAGCGCTACCTCCAAGACCGCGATACCCTCAACGGCCTATGGACGAAATACATGGAGGTGCGCGGCAAAATCGCCAAGAATGCCGACATGCCCGACTACACTTCCTACCGCTGGAAGTTGCTCAAGCGTTTTGACTACACCCCTGCCGATGCCAAGACCTTCCAAGAGGCCATCGCGCAAGTCGTCGTTCCGGCTGCCAAGCGCCAATATGAGCGCCAACGCGAGAAATTGAGTGTTTCGGCCTTGCGCCCGTGGGATATCGAGGTAGACCCGTCTGGTCTGCCGCCCATCAAGCCATTCCAGACGATGGATGAACTCATCACAAAGACTCAAACCGTCTTTGACCAAGTAGACCCGGTATTGGGATCGCTGTTCAAGACCATGCGCGATGAGACGCTGCTCGACCTTGATAACCGTAAGGGCAAAGCCCCCGGCGGTTACTGCACCTCGTTCTCGTTCGCCAAGCGCCCGTTCATCTTCATGAACTCAGTTGGCTTACATGATGATGTCCAGACCTTGCTACATGAGGGCGGCCACGCTTTCCATGCTTTCGCGGCCTCAGAACTGCCTTACGCGCAGCAAGAAGATGTCCCGATGGAGTTTTGTGAAGTCGCGTCAATGGCGATGGAACTGCTCGCCAGCCCGTATCTGACCGCGGAACGCGGCGGGTACTATACCGAACAAGACGCCGCCCGCGCCCGCATCGAACACCTCAGCGGAATCATCCGCTTCTGGCCGTATATGGCCGTGGTGGACAGCTTCCAGCATTGGGTCTACAGCAATCACGCCGAAGCCAGCATCCCAGCCAATTGCGATGCCAAATGGGCCGAACTCTGGGACAAGTTCATGCAAGGCGTCGATTTCACAGGCCTTGAGGACATCAAAATGACCGGCTGGCATCGCAAGCTGCATATCTTCCAATTGCCGTTCTACTATATCGAATACGGTCTGGCGCAATTGGGCGCGGTACAGGTTTTCGCCAATGCGCTGAAAAATCAGCCAGAAGCCGTTGCCAATTATCGTAAAGCGCTGGCATTGGGCGGCACGGCCAACCTACCAGACTTGTTCAAAGCGGCTGGCGTGCGCTTCGCCTTCGACGCCGAAACCTTAGGACAAGCGGTTGAACTGCTCGAAAACACTATCAACGAACTCGAAACCGTCTAAGACACTATTTCAGGTTGCCGCATGTTCAAATCGGGTGATTTCCACCTAAAATTGCTGTCGTAGGGACGCCCTTCTGGGCGTCCGTCGCCTATTCCGAAAACGGACGGCAATAATGCCGTCCCTACCGTCGTCATGAGGTGTGAGGTACATGGATTGTACATAATCCATGTACCTCACACCTTTTTCCTTGCGCCGAACTAAAATACATCCTGATTGTGGGGGGAATGCTTGCGTCCTGAGAGAAACTAGGCGACAATCCAAACAAACGTCCCGATAGTCATCTATGGATACCATGCTGCCGCCTCTCCCTGCCCTCGGCCCTGAGAATTATCTCAACCGTGAACTGAGCGCAATCGCGTTCAACCAGCGCGTCCTCGCGTTGGCAAAAAACCCCCTCATCCCCCTTTTAGAGCGCATCCGCTTTATGTCCATCGTGGGCAATAACCTTGATGAGTTCTTCATGGTGCGCGTCTCGTCGTATATTAAAAAGGCGCACATTGGCATCGAGACGACCCGGCCAGACGGTATCCCAGCCGGTCAACTGCTACACCTTATCCGTGAGCGCGTCACAGAACTGCTCCACAACTTGCGCGCACTCCTGCGTGACCTGCTGGCCGAGTTGGCTGTACAAGGCGTCCGTATCCACACCTACAGCGAACTGACGGCGACAGATCGTGGCTTAATCAGCCAATTTTTTGAGGAAGAGATATTCCCAATCCTCACCCCACTGGCGTCTGACGGCGCACGGCCTTTCCCATTCATCTCTAACTTGAGCATGAATATCGCGGTTTATATGATTGAACAAGGCCAAGCCCATGACCCTGAAAATTATCAGTTTGTGCGGCTCAAAATCCCTGAGACCCTGCCCCGCTTTGTAGACCTCAACCGCATCCGCCGCCGCTATGGAGGAGCGGATAACGCTTTCACACATGATTTCGTCCTAATTGAGGAAGTCATCTCCGATAACTTGTCTATCTTATGCCCCGGTATGGACGTGGTAGAACATCACCCGTTCCGTGTCACGCGCAATGCCGACATCGACTATGAGCATGAGCTTGAAGAAGATGAGGCGGATGACTACGCCGAGGCCATCGAAACCAGCTTAAAAGAGCGCCGTTTCGGTGAAATTGTCCGCCTGAGCGTCCAAGATACCATCAGTGAGTCGATGCTTCAACGCCTCAGCGAAGAATTGGAAGTTGTGCCGGAACGCGATGTTTATGTATTGGACGGCGCGCTCGGTTCATCCAGCTTGGCGGAATTGGCCTCGATTGACCGTCCCGACCTCAAGTATCCGCGTCATATCCCGCGCTCACCGGAACAGCTTCAGGGATACCCAGACCTGTTTTCGGCCATTCGCGCCGGGGACATCGTGCTTCATCACCCCTATGAATCATTCTCGCCGGTTGAAGAATTTTTCGCCTCCGCCGCCCGTGACCCGTTGGTGGTCGCCATCAAAGCGACGTTGTACCGTGTCGGCAAAGACTCCCCGCTGATTAAATCATTGCTTGAGGCGCGGGACAACGATAAACAAGTGACGGTGCTGGTCGAACTCAAAGCGCGTTTCGACGAGGAAAACAATCTCGAATGGGCGCGGGCATTAGAGCGTAACGGGGTTCACGTCATTTATGGCGTAGAGAAATTTGCCGTCAAAACCCACGCAAAGGTCTGCCTCGTCATCCGCAAAGAAGGCGACACGCTCCGGCGTTATATCCACATCGGCACAGGCAATTACAACACCGCCACGGCGCGTTTTTACAGCGATGTCGGGGTATTCACCTGCAACAGCGAAATCGCAGACGACGCGACCCGCCTGTTCAATCGTTTGACCGGCTATGCACCACTCACCACCTATAAGCGGCTGTTGGTCGCGCCGGATTATCTGGTGAATGGAATCCTCTCGCTGATTGACAACGAGACCGAGACCGCGCTGGAAGGCCGCCCAACGCGCATCATTATGAAGATGAATCAGCTTGAAGAAGACCAAGTGATTCAAGCCTTATATCGCGCTTCACAGGCCGGCGTTAAAATCGACCTGATTGTGCGCGGCTTATGCTGCTTGCGCCCCGGCGTCCCCGGCCTAAGCGAAAATATCCGCGTGGTGGGCATTACAGGGCGGTTCTTGGAACATTCGCGCATTTTCTATTTCCAAAACGCTCCACAAGACAAGCGTGTTTACCTCGGTAGCGCCGACATCATGCGCCGAAACTTGTATAATCGCGTTGAAGTCGTCACGCCCGTGATGGAACAACGCGCCCAGACTCGCCTGCTCCGCATCCTCGCTACCGACCTCGCCAACACCGACGGCGCATGGGAACTTAATAGCGATGGTGTTTATACCCGCCGTGAACCCGCCGAAGGTGTCCAAGCTATCGACAGCCAAATCGTTTATATGCAAGACAGCTTCGGGTTCGACAAAATGCCCTAACCGTCTCGGTCAACCGTTGTGATACAGGATGCCATGCCCAACGTTAGTCAACCCTCGAAACCATCCCCGTCTCCCGCTTCCGCATCGGAATCGGTGGAGAATTTTTTGAAAGCCGTCTATTCCCTTCAACAGCACAGCGAGCGCGTCTCAACCAACGCCCTTGCAGAGCATCTGGGGGTAAAAGCGCCGTCTGTCACCGATATGGCGCGGCGGATGGTTGAGACAGGGATGATTGACTATCAAAAATATTATGGCGTCCGCCTAACCCAGCAAGGCGAAATCACCGCGCTGGCGGTCATTCGTCGCCACCGGCTGATTGAGCTATATCTGTTGCGGGAGTTGGGCTACCCCTTGCATGAGGTACACGCCGAGGCCGAACGGCTCGAACATGCGGTCTCGGAACAATTCATCAACGCCGTAGACCGTAAATTGGGCTACCCAGAGATTGACCCGCACGGCGACCCCATCCCATCGGCGGAAGGGCATATCGCCACCATTAGTGGGACGCCGCTGACCGAAGTTACACTCGATACCGACGCCCGCGTCGCCCGTTTCGATACATCCAATTCCGCCATGTTGGAGCATCTGGTGAATCGCAGCATCAAACTGGGAGATTTAATCCGCGTGCGTGAGCGCGACCCGTTCGATGGCCCGCTACGATTGACCGTCAATGGACAGGCTAAAACATTGGGGTATAAAGCAGCCGCTTGCGTGATGTGCGTGATGGTTGAAGCAGAAAATACCTAGCCCAAATCAATCCGCGAAATATTTTGCAGGTCAAGTTCCTTCACCGTCGAGAGGATTGACGTAATCACCAATTGGGCGAAACGGAACATCGCTTGCATCTGTGAAATTCGTTCGATATACAGAGCCGCCACCTGTTGATCCTGTTCGGTCATCTTAGATGTGGTCTGTTTGAGCAGATTGATGTTATCTTCCATCACATTCAGGGCGCGGTCAACATCGCGCATTTCGCGCCCGCTGATGATGTTGGTGATAATTCGCAGAAGGTCGGTTTCCGCCTCATAATATTTTCGGCGGCCCCCCTTCCCTTTCATCCAGACTTGGCGCACCATCCCCATGTGTTCTAGCGTGCGAATGTTGGTGCTGACGCTGGCCTTACTGATGCTCAAAGTCTCCATCATGTCATCCAGAGACAGTGGATCACCATGCATCAGCAGCGCCCCATAAAGTTGCCCCATTATTTTACTAAAGCCAAAATAATCGGCAAGTTGACTTAACCCGTCCAGCATACTTTCGTGAACGATTTTTAGTTCTTTCTTTTCTGACACATTCCCATTCAAAGGATGCGCTGCGCCCATAAGTTTGTGCCTAATGACCTCACAACGCTAACGATAGACATCTGTTCGCCAAACATCAGTCTATTCTAGCACCTTTTCCCTAAACATATCTACGCCCATGCGTGAAGGCTGGCACAAACGAAGAAATCATGTTATAGTTTTAATATGCAGAATATTTCACAAGCAGTCCGGAGCCACAAGCGCATGTCATCTAATGGGCATGAAACTATCCCCGACATCGTGATTGGCCGCCTGCCCATCTATCTGCGTGCGCTGAACCGTTTGGCCGGTGAAGGCCATGAGATTACCTCGTCCCATGAATTGGGACAGCGCCTCGGTATCTCATCCGCGCAGATACGAAAAGACCTCTCCCACTTTGGTGGGTTTGGTAAGCAGGGTACAGGCTATCAAATCGAATATCTCCAAGAGAAACTTCGCAAGGTCTTGAATATTGACCGTGAGTGGGAAGTTGCTCTTATCGGCATGGGCGACCTCGGTAAAGCCATCGCCAACTATCGCGGTTTTTCTGACCGTGGTTTTCATATCGCGTGCCTGTTCGACAGCGCACCTGATAAAATCGGTCAGACCATCGGCGAATTTACCGTCCGTCCCATCAGTGAACTCAAAGAGAGCATCGAAGCCCAACATATTCGGCTGGCGATGGTGGCCGTCCCCGCTGAATATGCTCAAGGCGTGGCCGATATTTTGGTAGAGTCGGGTATTAAGGGGATTCTCAACTACGCCCCCATCAATCTGACCGTGCCATCGACGGTACAAGTCCAGTATATCGACCCCGTGGTCGGCTTACAGCGCATGACGTATTATCTGGACGAAGAATAGGTCTAGCGACCAATTCGCAAACTACAAACAAAAAGGCGCATCTCTGCGCCTTTTTTGTTGATTTAATTCTGTACCAAGCGCCGCTGGAGCGAACTGTCCTCTAGCGCCCGCCCTGCCCCGGTTGCCACCGCAATCTGCGGGTTTTCAGCCCGATAGACTGGGACGCTGGTCTGCATGGTCAGATATTGGTCAATCCCGCGCAGCAACGCACATCCGCCGGTTAAGACGATGCCACGGTCAATGATGTCCGAGGCCAATTCAGGCGGGGTCGCGGCCAAAACATTCTTGACAACCTGCGCGATTTGCGCCAATGTATCGGCCAGCGCTTCGACGACTTCATTGGTCGTGATACGCTCTGCACGCGGTAAACCAGTACGCGCATCGCGCCCCTGAATATCCATCGCCAACGGATTGGGAGTCTGGATGGCCGCGCCGACTTGAATCTTGACCGATTCCGCCGTCGGTTGACCGATGTTAAGTTGATATTTGCGCCGCACGTAGCTGATGATGGCTTCGTCTAGGCGTAAACCACCCACCCGCCCGGACTCGGCCTTCACGATGGTACTCATGCTCAACACGGCTGCCTCGGTGATGCCGCCGCCGATATTGACAATCATATCGCCCGCCGGGGTCGCAATCGGCAGACCTGCGCCAATCGCAGCCGCCAACGGCGCGGGGATGGTCAAGACCTCGCGGATACCGGCCTCGCCTGCCGCTTCGTATACGGCGCGGCGCTCAACGCTGTTCGCCCCGTATGGGACGCTAATCATCGCCGTCGGTTTGAACAGACGGATTCGCCCCGTCACCTTGCCCAGATAATCGACCATCATTTTAACGGTGACTTCAAAGTCAGCAATCACGCCGTTCTGTACCGGGCGGATGATTTGAATGTCTTCCGAATCAACCTTGCCCAGCATCTCGCGCACCGGCTGACCGGTCTCAATCGCTTTGATGATTCCACGAGCTTCGTCTTCAACCTGAATCGCGACAAGCGAAGGTTCTTGCAAGACGATTTGCCCCGCTTCCCAAATCAGCGTGTTAATCGTCCCTAGATCGACGCCCAGTTTCTTCCCTAACATCGTCCCTGCTTGTGCTTTTCTAAATATGCACGATAAGCGTACTTTACACCCCAACCCTACAAAAAACAACGTCCGGTGAAGGTAAATCCCTCACCGGACGCGGTAATCCTCGGCTTATGGAGGTTACTTGGCCTCGCGGGTTTCCTGCTGAATAATCCGCAGACCGCCCGGACGGGTACGCAACTTCGCTTCAATCTTGAGTGCCAGTTCAGCACGGCGTAGCGCCAGCGTCGCGGCTTGGTTATGCACCCCGGCTGTACCGTCCGCGCCTTTTGCCATCGTCTCAGCAGCCTGAGCGCGAGCCTTCTCAATGGCTTCCATATCCAAGTCAAATGACGACTCGGCTAGTTCCGCCAAAATCGTGACCTTCGTCGGACGAATATCTACCACGCCGCCATAAATGGCAAAGCGCTCTTCGGCCTCGCCCTTCTTGACGATGAGTTCACCATAGCCCAAGGTCGTCAGTATCGGCGCGTGGTTCGGCAGCACGCCCATCAAGCCCTCGGCGGCGGGGATGATGACCATCGTCGCCTCAAGCTCTTCAAAAACCTTGCGTTCCTTACTGACAATTTCTACTGCAATTGGCATGATGACCCCCGTTAGTTGGCCTTCTCAGCGGTCTCGTAGCGCTCGATGACCTCATCAATCGCGCCAGCCATATAGAACTGCTGCTCAGGGATATAGTCCACTTCGCCGTCGAGGATCATACGGAAGCCGCGAACGGTGTCCTTGACCTTGACGTAACGACCCGGACGACCCGTGAACTGCTCTGCGACCACCATCGGCTGGGTCAGGAACTGCTCAATCTTACGAGCGCGGGCGACAACCAATTTATCGTCATCGCTCAATTCATCGACACCCAAGATGTTGATGATGTCTTGCAGGTTCTTATAGCGTTGCAGATATTCCTGAACCTCACGGGCGGTGCGGTAATGCTCATCACCGACGACCAACGGGTCAAGAATCTTGCTGGTCGAGGCCAATGGGTCAACCGCTGGGAACAGACCACGCGCTGCAATTGAACGCTCCAACGCAATCGTACCGTCAAGGTGCGTGAACACCGCAACCGGGGCGGGGTCGGAGTAGTCGTCTGCGGGGACATATACGGCCTGCATCGAAGTGATAGCGCCGGTCTTGGTGGAGGTAATACGCTCCTGAAGCTGACCCATCTCGTCCGCCAGCGTGGGCTGATAGCCGACTGCTGAAGGCATACGCCCCAACAGCGCCGACACTTCCGCGCCCGCCAGTGAGTAACGGAAGATGTTGTCGATGAACAGCAGCACGTCTTTGCCTTCATCGCGGAAGTGTTCGGCCATCGCCAGACCACTCAACGCGACGCGCAAACGCACGCCGGGGGGTTCGTTCATCTGGCCGAAAACCATCGCCAGTTTCGCCAACACGCCAGCTTCTTCCATTTCGTGGTAGAGCGCCGTACCTTCACGGGTGCGCTCACCCACGCCAGCAAACACCGAAAGGCCGCTGTGCTGGGTCGCAATCGAGTTAATCAGTTCTTGGATGGTCACGGTCTTGCCCACGCCCGCGCCGCCGAAAATACCGACCTTACCGCCACGGGTCATCGGGGCAACGAGGTCGATGACCTTCATGCCCGTCTCAAACACCTGAATCTTGGTCGATTGCTCTTCAAAGTCAGGAGCCAGCGCATGGATAGCGCGGCGCGGTGAATCGGCGGGGACTTCTGGCCCGCCGTCAATCGGATGCCCAAGCACGTTGAAGACGCGCCCAAGCGCGGCCTCACCCACCGGCACGCGGATCGGTGAACCGGTAGAGAACGCCTTGACCCCACGGGCGAGGCCGTCGGTAGCATCCATACCGACGCAGCGCACGGTGTTGTGGCCGACGTGCAATTCAACTTCCAAAATTAGGTCAAGTTGACCTTCACGCGGCACACGGATCGCGTCATAAAGCTGCGGCAGTACGCCATCCGCAAACTCTACGTCAACAACCGCGCCGAGTACCTGTGTAATACGTCCTTCAACTTCTGCCATGTGTTGTATCTCCCTCTGCTTCCAATCAGCAGGTCATGTCTTAACTAGCGTGCAGCCGCCAGAGCCGCTGCCGCTGAGTCGGCCAAAATCTGGTCGGTAGCCTTGTCCAACGTCGCTTGAAGCGCCTCTGCACCGCCTACGATGTCGAGGATTTCGCTCGTAATCGCGCCTTGACGCGCCTTGTTATAAATCAGCGTCAGGCCATCCACCAGAGTGGCGGCGTTGCCGCTGGCATTCTGCATCGCAACCATGCGGGCGGAGTGTTCGCTGGCTTGGCTCTCCAGCACCGCTTGGTACAGTTGAAGTTCCGTGAAGCGCGGCACAATCTCATCGAGGATGGCTTGCGGGTTCGGCTCGAACTCGTAGTCTAACTTCGTGCCTGTCATCATAGACGGCACATCCTTGATGAACTCGCTGGCGACGGCATCTTCCATGTCACGCGGGATGAGCGGCAGCCAACCCAACACCGACGGGCGCTGAGTCAGCGTGTTCACAAAGTCGGTATAGGCGACATACACATCGTCAACCGTGCCGCTCAAGAATTCATCAATCGCCAAACGTGCAACCGGCATGAGTTCCACGGCCTTCGGTTCATTCGAAAGTTGGAACTGCGCGACCACGTTTTCCTTTGCGCGGATGAGCGAGTCGCGGCCTTTACGACCTACTGTCACCCAACGTATCGGCGCACCGAGTCGCTTGGCAAAACGGGTTGCGGCTTTGATGATGTTCGAGTTGAACGCGCCCGCCAAACCACGGTCTGACGTGACCAACACAATCATCACGGCCTTCACCTCGGCGCGTTTGCTCAACAGCGGGTGAGCCGCGCCGCTGCTTTGGGTCGCCGCTTGTACATTCAGCAGGATTTCCCAAGCCTTTTCAGCATACGCACGGCTCGCCAATACTCGCGCCTGTGCCTTACGGACGCGGGAGGCGGAAACCGCCTCCAACGCCTTCGTAATCTGGCCGATATTCTTGACGCTGCGAATGCGCTTTTTAATATCGCGGGCGCTCGCCATAACTTAGCTCCAGTTGTCCAAGAACGCCTTGATCGCGGCGTCCAATGCACCCTTGATCTCGTCGTTCCACTTCTTGTCGCCGTCAATCTTGGCGACCAAATCAGCGTGTTGGGTGTTCAGGAAGCGCAGGAATTTGTCTTTCCATTCACTGACGCGCTCGTTGGCAACCTTGCGGAGTTGACCGCTATTACCGGCATGAATCAGCGCGACCTGCTCGCTCAACTTCAGCGGGGCGTATTGCGGCTGCTTCAGCAATTCGGTCAGGCGCATACCCTGATCCAGCTGGCGCTGGGTCGCGGCGTCGAGGTCGCTGGCAAATTGTGCGAACGCGGCCAGCGAACGGAACTGCGCGAGGTCGAGGCGCATACCGCCGGAAACCTTCTTCATGACGTTGGTCTGAGCATCGCCACCGACGCGGCTGACCGAGATACCGACATTAAGCGCGGGGCGCTGGCCGGCGTAGAACAACTCGGCCTCAAGATAAATCTGACCGTCGGTGATGGAGATGACGTTGGTCGGCACGTAAGCCGAAACGTCGCCCAGCAATGTCTCGATGATGGGCAACGCGGTTAAAGAACCACCGCCGCGCTCATCCGACAACTGCGCGGCGCGCTCTAACAGGCGGCTGTGCAGATAAAACACGTCGCCCGGGTACGCTTCACGACCCGGAGGACGGCGCATCAGCAGCGAAACTTGGCGATATGCCCAAGCGTGCTTGCTCAAATCGTCATAGACGACCAGCGCGTCCTTGCCGTTTTCCATGAACCACTCACCGATAGCGCAACCGGCATAGGGGGCGATATATTGCATCGCCGCCGCATCCGAGGCTGACGCCATGACGATGGTGGTGTATTCCATCGCGCCATATTCTTCCAGCACGTTCACCAACCGCGCCACTTCGCCACGGCGCTTGCCTACGGCGACGTAAATGCAGTAGACGCCCTGCCCCTTTTGGTTCAGGATGGCGTCGATGGCGACGGCGGTCTTGCCGGTCTGACGGTCACCGATAATCAGCTGACGCTGACCACGGCCAACAGGGATCATCGCGTCGATGGCGACAATGCCGGTCTGGACAGGACGCCCGACGTTCTTACGGTCAATCACGCCCGGCGCGATGCGCTCAATATTATAATATTCGCTGAAGGCGATGGGGCCTTTACCGTCAATCGGCTGACCGAGCGCGTCAACAACGCGACCAACCATGCCCATCCCCACCGGCACAGATGCGATACGACCCAATGGGCGCACTTCGTCGCCTTCTTGGATTAGCTTAGGATCGCCCATGATGATGACGCCGACACTATTGCTCTCCAAGTTGAAGGCAATACCCGCCGCCCCGCCCCCGAAACGAACCAATTCGCTCAAGCGGATATTATCAAGGCCGACCACACGGGCGATGCCGTCGCCAACCTCAGTTACATAACCGACTTCAACAGATTCTACTTCGGGCTTATAACCCTCAATTTGATTGAGGATTGCATCGTAAAGATTGGCTTCCGCCATGCCTCGGACTCCCTTCGTCCAACCGTACACAAAGCGGCGATGGAAAGCACCGCCGGGATTGCAGCGACAAAAATGTGTCTGTGCCAGAAACACTCGATGATCTATTGTATCGGATGCACAGGGTTTTGTCCACTTTTTCACAAACACAAAAAACGTCTAATCAGGCGCTCAATCGTGCATTGACGAACAAGCTAATCTTGTCCTACTTCTTAGAATTTGCCTCGCCCAATTCACGCGAACGGCGGTAGGCCGCCCACACCCCATCGGCAATCACAGTACGCAGGCCGCCTTTTTCCAGTTCATAGATGGCTTCGGCAGATGTCCCCCCGGGGCTTGTGACCTGATTCCGTAATTCCGCTGGGTGCAGTTTGGATTGAGTGGCATATTCCACCGAGCCGCGCATAGTCTGAAGCACCAGTCGTTCGGCGTCACGGCGGGATAAACCCATGTGAACGCCAGCGTCAATCAGCGCTTCCATGAACATGAACACGTATGCTGGCCCTGTACCGTTCAGCGCCGTCGCCATATCGAGGAAACGCTCATCCTCGGCGTACATTTCATCGCCGAATGCGCCCAACAATACCCGCGCCTGCGCCACTTGTGGCTCGCTCACGCTGGGCGCAGCCGTCCACACCGTCATCCCCATCCCAATCTGACTGGGCGTATTGGGCATGGCGCGTACCACATGCGGGTTGTCCAGCCCTGTGACCAATGTCTGCATGGTCACGCCCGCCGCGATACTCACCATTAAGGCGGAACGTTCGACGACATGATTCAGTTCTGGCAAGACTTTCGCCATAACCTGTGGCTTGACCGACAACACCACGATGTCGGCATCTTTCACCGCCACCGCATTGTCGGTTGTGACCTTCACGCCGTAGCGCTGGCGGAGTTCCTCGCATCGGTCAACGTGCGGGTCGGACGCGATAATCTGCGACGGCTGCATCAACTGGCGTGCCAGCAGCGCCTTAATCATCGCCTCGCCCATTACCCCTGAGCCGATAAATGCCAATTTCGTGTTCGTTAATGTCATGCCATTGAACCCCTGTGCGCGTCCCCATAACAATAGCACGCGCTCAAACGATGTGAGTATAATCGAAGGACGCCTACAATTCGACGGTTAAGCTGTGTCCCTTCTAACGTTATTCCTCATGTTAATCATGCTACTCGTCCCGGTTGCGGCTCAGTCCACTACCGCGCCGGAGGATTCTGTGCTGCTCACAACCAACGGCGCACAGGACTCCATCCTCTTAATTGACCCCGATAACAGCCAGACCAGCACTTTCTCGCTGGGAGGCGGCATCCACACGGCATGGGGATTCTCACCTGATGGTTGCCGCGTATTGCTCACCGTCATGAGCGGAGACGGATTCGCCCGCGCCTATACAACCCTGCTTGATGGGTCAGATGTGCGCGAACTCGTTTTATACGATGAACAGCCCCGTAACCAATGGGGAATCTGGGAGCCAACATGGTCGCCCGCCGGGGATAAAATTGCATTTACGCTGTTACGGGACGGGTTTGAAGGCAGCCCAGAACGCACCTATCATATCGCATGGGTCAGCCCAGAGGGCGGGACTCCAACCTTTTATAGCGTCACAGGGCGCGAACATACCCCAATCTGGTCGCCAGACGGGGCGCAACTGGCTTATATCAGTTATGACCAACGCGCCCCCGGCGAATGGTTTGACGCCACCGCCGAGCCGGATATTGCTACCGCTACCCCGCCCGAACAATTGCTATCGGAGGGGGATATGTGGGTGGTCGGCGCGGATGGTGAGGATAAATTCCGTTCGACTTTCTTCGAGACAGGGAGCGTCCGCGCCCTACGTTGGAGTCCATCCGGTGAATGGCTGTCATTGGTGATGTCGCCTTCAGCCAGCAACGACACGCTCTGGGTGATACACCCAGAACAAGGCGCAAAACCCATCCAAGTCACCTACACCTACAACATGACACTCGACCACACATGGCTACCGGATTCATCGGCCATCCTCGCCAGCGCCCGCGCCGTCCAAGACATATCGACTGCTGCGCTTTGGACATTCCCTCTACAAAGCGGGGCAGATGCGTCCGGGGCGCTTTACGCCCAACCAGAGGCACTCCCCTACCCTGATTATCCGGCTTTCAGCCCAGACGGGTCACGGCTTGCGCTCCGCACCGGCTATCGGGTCGGGATGATTGAACCTGATGGTCACTTGACCAGTTTACCGGACTCCGAAGGGAATATGCCGATATATTGGTCGCCCGCCCACCGTATATCTCCCGAAGATTGCACGAATTAACGGGTTAAATCGTTTCCAGTTGCACAGATAACAAAAAACCGATGTATCATCAAAAAATATGGTTCATCTGCTCTTAAACACCCCAGAGGTGTCCGTGTTGGACAACGTTCTCGTTAGTGCTGGTCGTCATAACCTTACAGAAGTTCTTGCCCTTGCTACTCAGAACAGCCTCGGCGTCGAATTGATGTCCTTTGCGTACCCAGACATCCTAGACAACGATTTCAAAGGCACAATTGCGCGGCTCAAGACTCTGATTCAGGATGTCAGCGGACCTATCACCCTCCACGGCCCATTTTTTGATATGAGTCCGGGCAGTGTCGATGAGCGCATCAATACGCTGGTGCGTCACCGATTCACGCAAGGGCTAGAGGCGGCGGCGGCGTTGGGCGCAAAGCGGATGGTCGTCCATGCTAACTTCCTCTCATCCATCCGCAACGATTTCTACCGTATCGGTTGGCATGGGCGCAATGTGCGCTTCTGGGCGGATTTCGCAGAAATCGCCCGCACCTTCAACGTCACTATCTGTCTCGAAAATATGTGGGAATTTGAGCCGAGCATCCTCTCGCAACTCTTGGCCGAAGTCAACCACTCTTACTTCAAATGCTGTCTTGATGTCGGCCACGCTTACCTGTTCAGCGATGAAAAAGTCACGCTCAACGATTGGGTAACAACCCTCCAACCATGGCTGATTCACGCCCACCTGAACAACAATAATGGGCGGATTGACGAGCATCACGGCTTCAACTACCCCAAAGGAGCGCTGAATTACAAGAAAATCCTGCCCGTACTGCGCGGCCTCGCCAACCCGCCGATGATGGTGCTAGAAATGGATAAAGCTGAGGACATGCGTGACAGCCTGCCCTACTTTGAACGCTCGCCTAGTCCATCAGCCGACTAGGACTAATCCGCGTCGCGTGCCAATTCCGCTCCGCTTAAACGGCGATAGGTCGCCTGAAAAGTTAGCGCGTCGGCGACATGGAACGGGTCAGGCGCTTCTACCCCAGCCGTCCCCTCTACCCCAAAGTCGATGAACGCTTGTAAGAGGTCACGGTAGCGTATATCAGCCTCGTTCAGCGGCAAGTGCATCTTTTCGCCCTTGCTGCCATATTCAATCCCGCTGAGATGGAAATGCACCCGTTTGAGCGCATCCTCACCCAGTATGTCCCGCACATGCGTCAGCGCCGCTGCAAATTCCTCGTATGTGTTGAATGTGCCATCGCCGCGCCGTGCGTGCAGATGCGCCCAGTCGATACACGGCAACACGCCCGGTATATCCTTGCTCAACTGCACACACTCCTCCAACGTGCCGAACATGGCGGTCTTGCCCATCGTTTCTGGTCGGATGGTGGCCGTCACCCCTTCAGAGCGCAATTGCCCGACTAGCATCCCCAACTGGTCACGCACCCGTGGATAGACCTCTAGTGGATTTTGGGTGTGATAGCTGGCGGGGTGAAAAACGATGTCCTGCGCCCCAGCCAAAAAGCCCTTACGCGCCGCTTTGAGTAAGCGCTCATCGCTGGCGACCATTTTCTCCGGCGTTTGGCTGTTCAGGTTGATAAAATACGGCGCATGGATGCTCAGGCTAATGCCATACTTCTTTGCAGTCGCGTTGATTTCCTCGCAAGTCTTATCGGTCACGCTCACACTGTGAGTCCATGCGATTTCGAGGTGTTGAAGCCCTAAGGCTTTGGTATGCTCTATTGCGGCAATCGTCCCCGACCCCGGCGTGGTCATCGGCGCGCCCACCGTACCGAAACGAAGCTTATCTGTCATCCGTATAGTCCTTAACCTACCTAAAAAATTCACATCGCTCACGCTGATAAGTCTACAATATTTCAGCCATATCGGGGCGCACAAACGTTCCAAAGGAGTGTACTATGATCCCCTCTAGCCCGACCTATGCCACCACCCACCGCAGAGCATTGACTTTTTCGGCGTTGGCGCTGGTGGTCGTTATTATTTTGTGGAACGTGCCGCTATTTTCGATGGTGCTATATCCGTTGCGGCTGTTCGTGACCTTCATTCATGAGGCCGGTCACGTCATCGCATCCGTGCTGACCGGCGGTGAAGTCACCCGATTTGTCGTCTATTCCAACGGCGCGGGCGTGACCTATACCATCGGAGGAATACGTGCCATCATCCTGCCCGCCGGGTATATTGGGACGGCGCTATTCGGCGCATCGCTGTTTTATATCGCCAATACGTGGGCGCGTACCCGTCTAATCACCAGTAGTTTGGGCTATGGGTTAATCGCGTTCAGCATCTTTTTCACGCTGCCCGATTTCTTTAATGGATTCCTCGCCCTAACGATTGGCTGTGTGATGGGTACGCTGCTCGTATCGCTCGCTCGGCGGGGTTCAGAGGATTTTAACCTGCTCATCCTGAACGTCTTGGCGATGATTACCGGCCTCAACGCGGTTTTGGACGTGTTTTATATCGTCGAAAACCCCGGCGTGAGTGGAGTCGTCGTCAATGATGCCGCCGCATTTTCAAAACAATTCGCGCCGTGGATTCCGGCCTCGATTTGGGCGCTCATCTGGGCGCTTGCGGCGGCTGCACTGTTGGCGGGGTCGGTTTATTACTCCGTCATCCGACGAATTCGGCGTTAAGCAAGGGCGTCCAACCAGTCGCGGATGACGGTTGCCGATTCTAACGGGGCGGACTGTGGGAATAAATGCCCGTGGCCGGAGATTTCGACATGGGTCGCGTCCGGCAGAAGCTCACGCACCCGCGCCGCCGCATCCGGCAGATATGTGTCGCTCGTCCCGCCGCGCAGGATGAGGATAGGGAGTTTCAGCGTCGCCAACTTGGGAATCATCTCCCACGTCTGCATATAGCCGGTCTTGAAGTAATAGGTCTCCCATTCCGGCGACCATTTCAGCGTGACGCTGCCGTCCGTATCCTGCCGCAGACCGTGGTAGACATAAGCACGGGTCGCCTCATCCGTCCAATCCCTGAACGCGCCGCGCTTGTTGAAATAGGCGTAGGCGGCCTCATACGACTCAAACGTGCGCTGACGTTTGGCCGCCCGTGCCGCGAGGTGGAATCCTTCACCAATCGTCCCGCTTTCGCGCATCTCACGTAGCGCATCCAGCACATGCGACGGCAACAAAGTCGGGTCGAGCAGAACCAGCCCCTTGAACCGTTCTGGTTGCTCAATCGCAGCAATCATTGACGCCACCGCGCCAAAAGAATGCCCCATCGCAATCACATCATTTAGACCGTGTTTGGCGAATCCGGTCAACAAATCCCGCGCCAATTCATCCCAATAGCCCAATTCAGTCGGGATGGGTTCATCCTCCCACAGCGCACGCGGCGGCAGACACACCACCCGGTAGGCGTCCATCAAGGGGTTCAGCATCGGCAGATAGGTTTCCGGTGTAATTCCGTTCGCCAGCGCAAGGTTTATCGGCTTGCCGATGCCCCCCAGCAATAGCATCGGTTGCGTCATCGAATCAACACCCTTTTTTTGCTTTAAGCTATCACCGCACACTAACCCACAACCAAAACCTTTGCAACACGCCAACCCCTGCCGCTGATATACTTAAGCATGAAAATCGTTGCTGAGGTGGATATGGTTTGGGTGCGGCGTTTATGGATTGTACAAGACCCGATAGCCGTTTGGGTTCAAGCTCCCCCAGAAGTCTGCTTGAAAACCATCGAGCAAGCCATCCAGCCCAGCGTCAAGCGACTGCACTTGCGTGAAACGTTCATGAATGGTCGCCGTTATGACATCTTCCCGACTCCCAGAGGATTCCAACTCACAACCTCAGCCAAATCGCTCTGGAAGTCACGCCAGCGAATCAACGCCGCCTGTGTGATGGATGTCCGTGTCGATTCTGATACAGAAACCAAACAAACCACCCTCACATTGACCGCCCGACTGCGTTCTTTTTCAGTGTTCAATGCACTTTGGATGCCCGCCGGGATGATTTATCTCATCAGCGGCAACCCGTGGCCGCAAGAGGTCATCTGGGGCATTATCACGACCTTATTCGCGCTGTCATGGGCGGCCATGCGTTTCAGCGCTGCCGTAGACGCCGCTGAAATGACCTATTTCATCCAGAAAACCTTTGAGGATTTCCGCCGCGTCCAACCGGTCAAACTCCCCGCACCCGCTGATGCCGATGTCATCCGGGGCGGCGACTTTGAGGTGATGTGGCAACGTTTCGTCCAAAGTCACCAGAACGAACACGCCGATTAGCGCATCCACAAAACCGGTGCTTGGGGGTATCGTAAAGCTATAAGCACCGAAGGAACCGCAACATGGCTCAACAACTCACCGAATCGATTCAAATTAGCCTCCCCATCACGGGCATGACATGTGCCTCGTGCGTCAAAACCGTGGAACGTACCTTGAAAAAAGTCCCCGGCGTGACCGACGTCAATGTCAATCTCGCCACTGAACACGCCGCCGTCAGTTTCACCCCCGGCACAGCCCGCCGGGCCGATTTCGTCAGCGCCGTAGAGCGGGCGGGCTATGGCGTCCTCCAAATTGACGAATCAGCGAAGGCAGCTGACGCCGCCGATGCTGAACTTGCCGCCCGTGAAGAAGAAATCAGTCGTCAGTGGCGGATGGTCATATTTGGCGCGGCCTTCACCATTCCATTGGTCGTCCTGAGCATGTTGCGTCATTTCATGCACGACATCAGTTTTCTGATGGACGCCTTCCCGTGGCTGATGGCGGACTATTGGCCGTTCGTATTCGGCGCGTTGGCGACTCCGGTTTATGTGGTTCTCGGACGCCAATATCTGACCGGCGCATATAAGGCCGCCCGCAATCGCTCAACCAATATGGATACGCTGATTGCGATGGGCGCAACCGCCGCTTACGGCTGGAGTTTGGTGGTCTTGGCGGGATTGCTATTCAACTTCAGCGACTCCGTCGGCACGGCGGAATATTTCGAGGCGTCCGCCGCGATTCTCACGCTCATCACGCTAGGCAAATATCTGGAAGCCCGCGCCAAAGGGCGTACCGGCGCGGCCATCCGCAAACTCCTCAGTCTTGCGCCCAATACGGCAACCTTGCTGCGCGATGGTCAAGAACAAGTCATCCCCGCCGATGAACTCACGGTTGGCGATGTCGTGGTCGTCAGGCCGGGTGAACGCATCCCAGTAGACGGGGTTATCGTCAGTGGCGAGTCGAATGTTGATGAGTCGATGCTGACCGGAGAGCCTTTGCCCGTCCGCAAATCCGCCGGGGACAACGTGACCGGCGCGACCATCAATGCCGAAGGCCGCCTGATGGTCGCCGCCGCAAAGGTCGGGTCAGATACTGCCCTCGCCCAAATCATTCGGATGGTGCAACAGGCGCAAGGCTCAAAAGCGCCGATTCAGCGCGTGGCGGACAGCATCAGCGGGATATTCGTCCCCGTGGTGATTGGTCTAGCCGCCCTAACCTTCTTTGGTTGGCTGCTCATCGGACAAGTCCCATTCACCCAAGCCTTGATGAACGCCGTTGCCGTGCTAGTGATTGCTTGCCCGTGTGCGCTCGGTTTGGCGACCCCTACCGCCGTCATGGTTGGCGCGGGACGTGGCGCAGAGATGGGAATCCTGTTCAAAAACAGCGAGGCGTTAGAGCAAACCCGCGCAGTGACCGTGATTGCGCTCGATAAGACCGGCACAATCACCAAAGGTCAACCCGCCGTGGTAGCCGTCTCCCCTATCGGAGATGTGACCGAGGCTAAATTACTCTACTACGCCGCCAGTGCCGAACGCGCCAGCGAACACCCCATCGCCCGCAGCATCGCCGCTTACGCGGAGTCAAAGGGTATTGCCCTGACGCAACCGACAACCTTCAAAGCTGAATCAGGGCGCGGCCTCTCAGCAGAAATCGACGGCCTACCGGTGTTGGTCGGTAGCCCACGCTTGATGCGCGACTCAGGCGTAGACCTTGCTCACGGTGAGGCCGCGCTGAATCAGGTACAGGCCAATGCTCAAACTGCCGTTTTAGTATCGGTAGATGGGGTGCTAATCGGCGTCCTCGGAATCGCCGATACGGTGAAAGAATCTTCGGCGGAAGCGATTCGCCAATTGAACGCGATGGGGATTAAGACGGTCATGCTGACGGGTGACAATCGCCAGACCGCTGAGGCTATTGCCCGTGAGGTCGGCGTCCAAGAGGTCATCGCCGATGTCCTCCCCGCTGATAAATCCGCCGTGATTGAAAAACTCCGCGCAGGCGGCGTCAAAGTGGCGATGGTCGGCGACGGAATCAACGACGCCCCCGCTCTCGCCCGTGCTGATGTCGGAATCGCCATTGGGACAGGGACGGATGTCGCCATCGAAGCGGCGGATGTCACGCTGATGCGCGGAGATTTGCGGAGCGTGGTACAAGCCATCCACCTCAGCCGCGCCACGATGAACACAATTTACCAGAATTTATTCTGGGCGTTCATCTATAACCTGATCCTCGTGCCGATAGCGATGCTCGGTCTGCTCGTCCCGATGTTCGCGGCTGGGGCTATGGCGTTTTCGTCCGTGTTCGTCGTGACGAATAGTTTAAAACTGAGAAGTTCATCGCTCCTGCCGCTGAAGGATTCCGCTTCAGATACTCCGAAATCCGATCACCATCTTCCAACTGTCCAGTCTCAGTGACCATTGAGCTATCCCCATGAAGTTTGACAATCTTCTTGCGGATAGCTTCCCAACTTCTCACGGGCAATGCAGCAGCAATTTCAAGCTGTGTTGCCCATCGAGCGATAAGCTGCTCTAAGAGGCCGTTTGAATATTCGACATCACACCAAATTTACTGTTGATTGACGGCGGGCGCACCCGTGTGTGCGCCCGCTATATCCGTGTGTGCGCCGAACTTAAATGTGACATCTTTCACATAGAATTACTGACCTTTGTTAGCGTACCGACCTTACTTATGGCGTTACGCTCAAAGTATGGGTTCCCTATACTGAAAAGGGGGTTGCGATGCAAGCTCCGCCTGTAATCGCCCCACCAACAGAGGATAAACGCTGGCGCATCGTGGCCGCTATGATGCGAAAGCACGGATTTAAACCTCAGGCGTTGATTGAAACCTTACACAGCGCCCAAGAAGTTTTTGGTTATTTAGATGATGAAACATTGCGCTATGTCGCGCAAAGCCTCGCAATCCCCTCTAGCCGTGTCTATGGCGTCGCCACCTTCTATAACTTATTTATGCTCAAACCACAGGGCGTCCATACCTGCGTGGTGTGTTTGGGAACCGCGTGTTATATCAAAGGCGCTCCTGACATCCTGACTGCCGTCGAAGGCGTGACCGGCATCCATAAAGGCGAAACCACCCCCGATAAACAAGTCTCGTTATTGGTAGCGCGTTGTTTAGGGACGTGCGGCCTCGCGCCAGCAGTCGTGTTTGATGGCGAAGTCGAAGGCAAGGCCGACCCCGACACGGTGATGACGCATCTGAAGGAGTGGCTGACTCATGAACCTTGAAGACCTCCATGCCCTCGCAGAACAATATCACCGCGAACAAGCCCAATACGAACACCGCATCGTGGTCTGTATGGGGACGGCTTGTCAATCCGCCCAGAGCGAACAGGTCATCACGGCCTTAGACTCCGAACTGAAAGCGCGTGGGCTAGAAAAACAGTGCGCCGTCAGGGCTGGAGGTTGTCGTGGTTTGTGCGCCGCCGGACCGTTGATTACCGTTGAGCCGGGACAGACCACCTATCAAGGCGTCAAGCCTGACGACGCGCCCGCGCTAATCGACAGTTTGGGCGGTGAACCCATTGAGCGCTTGCTGTGCGACACCACCATGCCCTTTTTTACGCGCCAAAAGCGGGTGGTGTTGGAATATAACGGCCTGATTGACGCAGAGCGCATCGACAGTTATATCGAGGTTGGCGGCTTTGAGACCTTCTTAAATGTCCTGACCCAAATGACTCCTAATGAGGTCATCAACGCCATCCAACGCAGTGGATTACGCGGACGTGGTGGCGCAGGGTACTCAACCGGCTTGAAATGGAACACGGTTGCCAAAGCGGTTGGGCCGCGCAAATATGTGATTTGCAACGGTGATGAAGGCGACCCCGGCGCATTTATGGATCGCAGCGTCATGGAAGATTACCCCTACCGACTGTTAGAGGGGATGTTGATTGCCGCCTACGCAGTCGGGGCAAGCGAGGGGTATTTCTATGTGCGCGCCGAATATCCGTTGGCGGTCAAACGGTTGCGCCACGCCATCAAACAAGCCGAAAAAGCTGGTTTTTTGGGCAATAACATCTGCGATACGTCCTTCAGCCTCAAGCTAGAGATACGCTTGGGCGCGGGCGCGTTTGTGTGCGGTGAGGAAACAGCGCTTATCGCCTCTATTGAAGGCAAACGCGGCACGCCTCGCCCTCGCCCGCCCTATCCCGCCGAATCTGGCCTATGGGGTAGCCCGACATTGATAAACAACGTCGAAACCCTCGCCAACGTCACGCCGATTTTGCGCGAGGGGAGCGACTGGTATCTCAGCATCGGCAACGAGCGTAGCCGTGGCACCAAAGTCTTTGCGCTGTCTGGTCGTGTCCAGAATACCGGCTTGATTGAAGTGCCAATGGGCATGACGCTCCGCGAAATCGTGTTTGAAGTCGGCGGCGGCGTGCCAGACGGAAAGCGATTTAAGGCCGTACAAACCGGCGGACCGTCTGGCGGCTGCATCCCAGAGCAGTATCTCGATATCGCGGTTGATTACGAATCACTCCGGCAATTAGGCACATACATCGGGTCTGGCGGCATGATTGTGATGGATGAGACCTCGTGCATGGTCGATGTCGCCAAGTATTTTATGGACTTCTGCATGTCGGAGTCGTGCGGCAAATGTGTCCCATGCCGAGTCGGTACGGCGCAGATGCACGGTCTCTTGGTCAAAATTACACGCGGTGAAGCCACACTTGACGACCTCGCGCTCTTAGAAGACCTGTGTGAGATGGTCAAAGCGACGAGTTTGTGCGGGCTGGGGCAAGGCGCGCCGAACCCCGTTCAAAGCACGTTGCGCCACTTCCGTGACGAATATCTGGCGCACATCGTCGATAAGACCTGCCCGGCGGGCGTGTGCAAAATCCATCACAGGGAGGTGACGCCATGACACGCGTATTCACTCTGACCATCAATGGCGAAGCCCTCAGTGGGCGTGAGGACGAGTCGATTTTACAAGTCGCCCGCGAACATAACATCCGAATCCCGACGCTGTGCCAGTTAGAGGGGTTGTCCAATATCGGCGCGTGTCGCCTGTGTATGGTCGAGGTCGTCGGGTCGCCTAAACTGCTCTCGGCCTGCACCACCAACATTAGCGAAGGCATGGAAGTCGTGACCGACTCCGAACGGTTGCACAAGTACCGCCGAATGATTGTCGAAATGCTGTTCAGCGAAGGCAATCATGTGTGTTCGGTCTGCGTGGTCAATGGCCGTTGCGAACTACAAAATTTGGCCGTGCGAATGGGCATCGACCACATCAGCTTGCCCTATCTATATCCGGTGCGGAGCGTTGACGCCTCGCACGAACGGTTTGGGTTTGACGCCAACCGTTGCGTCTTGTGTACGCGCTGCGTCCGCGCCTGTGGCGAGGTCGAAGGAGCGCATACGTGGGATGTCAGCGGGCGTGGGATTGAGGCGTGCCTCATCACCGATTTGAATCAGGCGTGGGGGTCATCGGACTCCTGTACGAGTTGCGGCAAGTGCGTACAGGTTTGTCCGACGGGCGCGTTGTTTGAAAAAGGCAACGCCGTGGGCGAGATGGTTAAACACCGCGACTTTTTGGTCGCGTTGGCACAGAAGCGGGAGAGCGACAAATGAGCCGTAAACGCTTGGCAACGGTCTGGCTAGATGGCTGTTCTGGTTGTCACATGTCATTTCTAGACATCGACGAGCGCCTGCTCGACTTGGCCGAGTCGGTTGAACTGGTCTACAGCCCGTTGGTAGACCGCAAAGACTTCCCAGACTCGGTAGACATCACGCTCATTGAGGGCGCGGTCAGCAGCGAGGGCGACTTGGCAAAAATAAAGCACATCCGCGCCCACAGCACGCTATTAGTCTCGTTAGGGGATTGCGCCGTGACCGGCAATGTCCCGTCGTTGCGAAACACCATCAGCACCGAGTCGGTCTTGCGGCGGGTGTATCTCGACCCGGCACTATACAACCCACAGTTGCCGGGAGCAGATGTGCCGCCCTTGCTGGCACAGGTGCGCCCCGTCCATTCGGTGGTGCATGTCGATGTGTATATTCCGGGCTGTCCGCCCTCGTCCGAGACCATTTTTTACGCGCTCACCGAACTGTTAGCCGGGCGCAAGCCGGATTTCACCGGCAAAACGCGCTTTGGCGCATGAGGAGGCTTTACTATGGCGCAGCGCATTGTAATTGACCCGGTGACGCGGATTGAAGGCCATGCCAAAGTCACCATCCAACTGAACGACCTCGGTGAGGTGGAAGACGCGCATTTCCACGTCACTCAACTACGCGGGTTTGAGAAATTTTGTGAGGGGCGGCCTTTCCACGAGATGCCATCGCTGATGGCGCGCATCTGCGGGATCTGTCCGGTCAGCCACTTGATTGCGTCGGGCAAGGCGTGCGACGCGCTGCTGGCGGTGCATATCCCACAGACGGCAGAAAATTTGCGGCGGGTCTTAAATCTGGCGCAAATCACACAGTCGCACGCACTCAGTTTCTTCTACCTCTCATCGCCTGACTTGTTGCTAGGCATGGATGCAGACCCCGCGCAACGCAACATCTTCGGCGTGGCGCAGATGCAACCGACGCTCGCACGGGACGGTGTGCGCTTGCGCCAGATGGGGCAGCGCATCATTGAGTTGCTGGGCGGCAAACGCATCCATCCGGCGTGGGTCGTCCCCGGCGGTGTCAGCGCCCCGCTGACAGCAGACAACCGCGCCGCCATCCTTGCCATGCTGCCGGAAGGGATCGCCATCACCCAACGCACGTTGACATGGTTTCGCGGCGTCCTAGACAACTACGCCGATGAAATCCGCACGTTTGCCGAGTTCAAGACCATGTTCATGGGCTTGGTCAATGCTGATGACCAACTAGAGATATATGACGGCGTGATTCGGCTGATGGACGGTGACCGGAACATCATCGCGGACGGGCTGAAGGCTGAACAGTACGACGACTATATCGGGGAGGCCGTAGAACCGCACACGTATCTAAAATCACCGTTTTATAAGCCGATGGGCTATCCCGATGGCGTATATCGTGTCGGGCCGCTGGCGCGCTTGAACATCGTCAACCGTTGTGGCACGCCCCGCGCCGATGAAGAACTCGCGTTCTTCCGCAGTTTAGACGCGCAAAGCTCGTTCCATTATCACTATGCGCGGCTGATAGAAATTCTGTACTGCTTCGAGAAGATGGAAGAACTGCTCAATACGCCCGACATCTTGAGCGACCGTGTGCGCGCTCACGCCCAACCCAACGCCCGTTACGGAATCGGCGTCGCAGAGGCTCCACGCGGCACACTGATGCACCACTACGAAATCGACGACAACGGTCTAATTACCCGCGCCAACCTGATTATCGCCACCGGACACAATAACTTGGCGATGGACAGAGGGGTGCTGGCCGTGGCGAAACGCTACGTCCAGAGCGCACACCTCACTGACGGGATGCTCAACCGCGTCGAGGCGATGATTCGCGCCTTTGACCCGTGCTTAAGCTGCTCAACCCACGCGGTCGGCCAGATGCCACTGCACTTGCAACTCGTCGGTGGGGACGGGCAAGTCATAGAAGAGGTTAAGCGATGATTTTATTACTTGGCTATGGAAATTCACTGCGTGGGGATGACGGTGTAGGACACATATTGGCGGGCTTGTTGCAAGAGCGCCTTCAATTGGAATGGCAGACGCCGTTGCGCGTTCACACCGACCATCAGCTCACGCCAGAACTCGTGAGTGAAATGGCCGAGGCGGATGTCGTCATTTTTCTAGATGCTCGTGAGGGCGACGGCATAGGGCGGGTGGTGTGTGAAATCGTGCAAACCGACGCCCAAACCGGCCTGCTCACGCATAATGTCACCCCCGCCGGATTACTCAGCGCAGCGCGGGAATACTATGGGGTGACTCCGCACGGCTTATTGGTCTCGGTGGTCGGCGCATCTTTTGATTACAGTGACCAACTCTCCCCAGAACTTTCATCCTTGCTCCCCGTCATCCTAGACGAGGTTGAGCAACTCATCCGATTACACATGTTTACGATAGAGGAGTAATGCCATCATGCACGAATTTGGGATTGTTGAAGGGATTGTCAACGGCATTTTGCCGCAATTAAATTCAGCGAACGTCCGTCAGGTCAAGTCGATTCACTTCCGGCGGGGCAGCGCGTTTTCAGAGGAGGCGCTGCTGCAAGCCTATCACGCGACGACACAAGGCACGCCCTTACAAGACGCCGAACTGGTGATTGATACCATCAACCTCAATTACGTCTGTCGGTGCGGTGTGCAACGGGTTATCACCAGCGATGACCTCGAAGGTCACATGTATATCTGCCCGTTTTGCGGCGCGATTCACGAGGTAGACGAGGCGCACGACTTGGAACTGGTGGACATCATCGCAGAGACGGACTGACGACGATGAACAGCGAACGGTGGCGTATCACGGTTCAAGGCGTGGTGCAAGGAGTCGGATTCCGCCCGTTCGTTTACGGAATCGCCGTTGAACTCGGTTTGACCGGATGGGTGATGAACTCGCCGCAAGGCGTAACCATCGAAATCGAAGGGGCGCCCGATGCCCTTGACGTGTTCGCAACTCGCTTGCGAGATGAGTTGCCGCCCAACGCCGTGATTGATCAGACGTATGTCCGCCCGATAATACTCGTGGGTGATACTGATTTTGAGATTAAAGGCAGCGAAAGCGGCGGGGTCAAGACCGCGCTCATCCCGTCCGACCTCGCCACTTGCCCCGACTGCCTACGCGAGATGTTAGACCGCGATAACCGGCGTTATCGTTATCCATTCACCAACTGCACGCACTGCGGCCCGCGCTTCAGCATCATCCAAGCGCTTCCCTATGACCGTGCCAACACCACCATGCGCGACTTTGTGATGTGCGATGCTTGCCGCGCCGAATATGACAACCCGCTCAATCGGCGCTTCCACGCCCAACCCAACGCTTGTCCCGACTGCGGCCCGCAGATGGCCTTATGGGACGATGACGGCAACAGTTTGGCCGAACGGGATGCAGCGCTCTCAGCGGCAGCCGACGCGATACGGGATGGGAAAATCGTCGCCTTAAAAGGCTTAGGCGGCTTTCAATTCATCGTTGATGCGCGTAATGACAGCGCCATACGTCGGCTACGTCAGCGCAAAGGCCGCTATGAAAAACCCTTCGCGGTCATGATGCCCACACAAGCGCACATCCAACAGACCTGTGCAGTATCACATACTGAGTGGCGGCTGTTACTCTCACCAGCCGCGCCCATCGTGTTATTAGGCCGCACCAACGGCGAAATCGCGCCATCAGTCGCGCCAGACAACCCCTATCTGGGCGTGATGCTGCCATACACCCCTTTGCATCACCTGTTGCTGGCAGAGCTTGGTTTTCCGGTGGTCGCCACCAGTGGTAACCTCTCTGGCGAGCCAATCGTGACCGATAATGCCCAAGCCCTCGCTAGTCTGGGCGGCATCGCTGACCTGTTCCTCGTGCATGACCGCCCTATCGCCCGCCACGCTGACGACTCGGTGGTCTACATCTTTGACAATGAGCCGGTCACGCTACGCCGTGCGCGTGGGTACGCCTCCGCTCCGGTGCATGTCGATACCGAGGGGGTTGAACTGATTGCGGTGGGCGCGCAGCAAAAAAACACGCTGTCCATCGCGCATCATAACCACGCTTTTGTCAGCCAACACCTCGGTGATATGGACAACGCAGCGACACTGGACGCCTTCACCCGCACCCTGAGCGACTTCCAGACGTTGTATGACCTGCATCCGGCGGCCATCGCCTGTGACTTGCACCCCGATTACACCACCACGCGACTCGCTGAACGTTCTGGCTTGCGCTTAATCCGTGTGCAGCACCATCACGCGCATATCCTATCGGGCATGGCCGAACATCATCTAAAAACGCCCGTGCTGGGCGTGGCATGGGACGGCACAGGCTATGGGACAGACGGCACGCTGTGGGGTGGCGAATTTTTGCGCGTGGATTCAGAGGGTTTCCAGCGGGTGGCGCACCTCGCGCCGTTTCGATTGCCGGGGGGCGAGTCCGCCGCCCGTGAGCCGCGACGGTGCGCGTTAGGCGTGCTGTACGCGCTGTATGGCGACGACCTCCCGCGTGACCGGTTGGATTTCACCCCGAAAGAAATCGAGGTCTTGCTCACCGCGCTCCACAACCAACTCAACAGTCCAGTCACGTCCAGCATGGGGCGCTTTTTCGACGCGGTGGCAGCGCTGATTGGGCTATGTCACCGGTCTAGTTTTGAAGGTCAAGCGGCGATGTTGTTGGAGTTTGCCCAACATACCGTAAGTCACGACGAATGCTACCCATTTAATATTACACCTGTTACTACGGAAGAGGGGGGGGTCGGGTACATCATAGAGTGGAAGGCGATAATCACGACGCTTTTGAGGGAGACCGAACCGGCGGTAATCGCGGCCAAATTCCACAACACCTTAGCAGCGATTATTGTGGACATCGCCCAGAAAGTGGGCGAACCCGCCGTCCTGTTAAGCGGGGGCTGTTTTCAAAATCGGGCGTTGTTAGAAAAGGCCGTCACGCGCTTACGAAAAGCGGGATTCACCCCGTTCTGGCAACAGCACATCCCACCCAATGACGGGGGAATCGCCCTCGGACAAATTGTTGCAGCGGTAAAGGAAATGCGCCATGTGTCTGGCAGTACCGGGGAAAATAATCAGTATCAGCGGTGAGGAACTAAACCGCGCAGGCAGAGTTAGCTTTGCTGGGGTGGTGAAAGAGGTCAGCCTCGCTTACGTGCCAGAAGCGCAAATAGACGATTACGTGATTGTTCATGTTGGTTTTGCCTTAAGCAAAGTAGATGCAGAAGAAGCCAAGCGCGTTTTTGAGTATCTCGAAGCGATGGGCGATTTAGGAGAGTTTTACGATGGCTGAATGGATGACATTAGACGGTAACGAAGCAGTAGCCCGCGTCGCTTATAAACTCAGCGAAGTAATCGCCATTTACCCCATTACGCCGTCCTCGGCGATGGGAGAATGGTCAGACGAGTGGGCGTCGGCCTCGCAACTCAACCTATGGGGGACGGTTCCCCGCGTGGTTGAGATGCAAAGCGAAGCCGGTGCTGCGGGCGCGGTTCACGGTGCGCTACAAATGGGTGCGCTGACGACGACCTTCACGGCGTCTCAGGGCTTGCTTTTGATGATCCCCAATATGTATAAAATTGCGGGTGAACTCACGCCTGCTGTGTTCCATGTCGCGGCGCGTTCGTTAGCGGCGCAAGGCTTGTCCATTTTTGGCGACCATAGCGACGTGATGGCGACGCGGGCAACCGGATGGGGCTTACTCTCTTCGGTGTCAGTGCAAGAGGCGCACGATTTCGCGCTCATCACACAGGCGGCCAGCTTGAAGGCGCGGCTGCCGTTCATCCATTTCTTTGATGGTTTCCGCACCTCGCACGAGGTTAATAAAATCCAATTGTTGACCGAAGACGACATGCGTGCTGTGATGGATGAAGACATGGTGCGCGCCCACCGTCAACGGGCGTTGTCACCAGAGCGTCCGACCATTCGCGGCACGGCGCAAAACCCCGATGTGTACTTCCAAGCGCGTGAGACGGTCAACCCGTTCTATGCGGCCTGCCCCGACATCGTACAAGCGGCCATGGACACGTTCGCAAGCGTGACCGGGCGGCAATATCACTTGTATGACTATGAAGGTGCGCCAGATGCCGAGCGCGTCATCGTGATTATGGGGTCGGGCGCAGAGACGGTTCACGAGACCGTGAATTATCTCACCGCACAAGGTGAGCGCGTCGGCGTGCTGAAAGTCAGGCTGTACCGCCCGTTTGATGTCGAACGTTTCGCAGCGGCACTCCCCGCCACCGTCAAAGCGATTGCCGTGCTAGACCGCACCAAAGAACCCGGCAGCGTCGGTGAACCGATGTATGGCGACGCCATCACCGCACTGCATGAGGCGTGGCAAGGCGTAATGCCCGTGATTATCGGCGGACGCTACGGTCTATCCTCCAAAGAATTTACCCCGGCGCACGTCAAGGCCGTGTTCGACCATTTAACCCAAGCCAAGCCCAAGAACCACTTTACCGTCGGCATCAACGATGATGTCAGCCACACCAGCCTCGACTACGACGCCGATTTTTCAATTGAAGGCGCTGATGTCATCCGCGCTGTGTTCTACGGCCTCGGCGCAGACGGCACGGTTGGCGCGAACAAGAACTCCATCAAAATCATCGGTGAAAACACCGATAATCACGCGCAAGGCTATTTCGTCTACGACTCCAAGAAATCTGGCTCGATGACGATTTCGCATCTGCGCTTTGGCCCAAACCCCATCCGCGCCCCTTACCTGATTTCACAGGCCAACTTCACCGCGTGTCATCAAGAGAACTTCTTAGAGCGTTACGACATGCTGGCCGAGGCCATCCCCGGTAGCGTGTTCTTGCTCAACACCCGCTCTAGCGTTGATACGGTCTGGGGTGATTTGCCGCGCTCGGTACAAGAGCAACTCATCGCCAAACGCTTACGCCTGTTCATCATTGACGCACACACCGTCGCCAAAGACAGTGGCATGGCCGGGCGTATCAATATCGTCATGCAAGTGTGTTTCTTCGCCATCTCCGGCGTTTTGCCGGGCGACGAGGCGATTAAGGCGATTAAAAAGACCATCGAAAAGACCTACGCCAAAAAGGGTGAGGCGGTCATCGCCATGAACCTCAAAGCGGTGGACAACACCCTCGAAAACCTGTTTGAAGTAACCGTACCACAAACCGTCACCAGTTCTATCCCAATGATGCTACCCGTCCCGGCAGGTGCGCCCGCGTTCGTCTGTGATGTCCTCGGCACGATGATTGCGCGACGTGGCGACAGCCTGCCGGTCAGCGCCATGCCGATTGACGGGGTATACCCCAGCGGCACGACCCAATACGAGAAGCGGAATCTGGCGGAAGAAATCCCGGTCTGGGATCCCGATATCTGTATCCAATGCGGCAAGTGCGCGATGGTTTGCCCGCACGCCGTCATCCGCATCAAGGCTTATGAACCGGCGGCCTTGGTCGGCGCGCCAGAAACTTTCAAATCTACTCCCGCCCGCGATACAGAATGGCAGGGCTTGAGCTACAGCATCCAAGTCGCGCCGGAAGATTGTACGGGTTGCGGCATCTGTGTCGATGTCTGCCCCGCTAAAAATAAATCAGCGCTCAACCAAAAGGCGCTGATGATGAACCCCCAACCGCCGCTGCGCGAGCAAGAGCGCGTCAATTGGGAATATTTCTTGACCCTGCCCGAACTAGACCGCAACCTGATTAAGCCGACCAGCATCCGTCAGCAACAAGTGCAACAACCGTTGTTCGAGTTCTCTGGCGCGTGTTCCGGGTGCGGTGAAACACCCTATATCAAACTCCTCACCCAATTGTTCGGCGACCACAGCGTCATCGCTAATGCAACCGGT
>Ga0163144_10001636_pt1 | contig 52642 bp, 46 predicted proteins | sample OliLak19BULKMAT1_FD_123175 | JGI IMG/M metagenome (GOLD analysis project Ga0163144, IMG submission 123175) | Freshwater microbial mat bacterial communities from Lake Vanda, McMurdo Dry Valleys, Antarctica - Oligotrophic Lake LV.19.BULKMAT1 | ecosystem: Environmental > Aquatic > Freshwater >... | reverse complement strand
TCGGGGACCCATCACCGGCGCCCCCAAGCTCGCCTAAAACGTCGGCTTGAAGGCGTCCGCGGTCAGTTCCCCGAGCAGGCCGTGCCAGATGTGGTTGGGATCGCTCTCCACCACCGAGACGATGAGCCAGTGATCGCCAGTGATCTCGCTCATGGCATAGCTGTAGTCCCCCTCTTCGCCAAACGGCCGGATCCGTTCCGCCTTCCGCAGCGCCTCGAGCAGTTCCGGCCGGCTACCCACACATTCCCAGAAGAACGCCTCCCGGTCCGCCGCGGACTTGAAGTGCTTCTTCTGGGTCACCACGCCGACGCTGGTGATGGTGTCGGTAATGGGAATCTGCCAGACCCAGCTGTTGGTAATGGGCAGGAAGTGGACATAGATGTAGTCCCCCTTGCGATCGTCGCCGGGCGCCATGGCAGAGAGCCGGTCATAGCCGTCGAACCAGGTATGGATGGCGTACTGGTCAAACACCTTGTCCATCACCTTCAGCCCGAGCCGCCGGCCGAGCAGCGTCTTTCGTCCGCTCGCGTCGGCGACGATCTTGCAGGTCAGGTCGAAGCTCTTCGTTCCTACCGAGAAGGGCAGGCGCGGCCATGGCCCACTGAAGTCGACGTCCTGGACCCCGGCCCCCTCGAGCACCTCCGCGCCAAGCTGCTGCGCATGCTGGAGGAGGAGGTTGTCAAACTTTCCCCGATCCACGTGATAGGTGTAGTTCTGGTCGACACCGGGCTGCTCGCGCTCCTCAAAGCGGATGTCTGCCCGCACATCCGGCTCCAGTCCGTGCCAGCTGTGGTTGTACTCCTGCCGGCCGGCAGCCGAGGTCCAGACCGCCCCGAACTTGTGGGGAAACTTCTCCCGCTCCATGACGGCCATGAAGTCGAGATCCTTGAACACACGGGTCGAGGACGGGACCAGCGATTCGCCGACATGGGGACGGGGGAACAGTGCCTGCTCAAGGATGATGACCTTGGCCCCGGCCTTGGCGAGATAAGCGCCCAGGCTTGCGCCGGCGGGGCCGCCGCCGATGATGGCGACATCAAAGTCTGCTGCTTCCTGCACTCTGCCTCCGGAAATGTGGGATTGGCGCAACGGCACCCCAGCGGCTAGATCGTTACCGCACCGAGTGGCAGGTGGCGGATGCGTTGCCCCGTCAGGGCAAAGACCGCGTTGGCCACCGCCGGTGCAATCGGCGGAGTTCCGGGCTCGCCGATGCCGGTGGGCGCCTCCCTGCTTGGCACAAGATGCACTTCGACCACCGGCATTTCGTGCATGCGCAGCATCGGGTAGTCGTGGAAGTTGCTCTGCACCACGCGGCCACCCTCGATGGTGATCTCCCCGTGCAGTGCCGCCGTGAGCCCGAACACGATGGCGCTCTCCACCTGGGCCCGAACGATGTCCGGGTTCACCACCGTGCCACAATCCACCGCCGCCACCACCCGGTGCACCTTGACCGTGCCATCGGGGTTCAGCGACACCTCAGCCACCTCGGCGACGTAGCTGGAGAATGACTCCACGACGGCAATCCCGCGCGCCCGCCCCTCTGGCAGCGCCGAGCCCCAGCCTGCCTTCTCGGCGGCGAGTTCCAGCACCCCGAGGTGCCGCGGCTTCTGCTGCAGCAGGGCCCGGCGGTACTCGAACGGATCTTTGCCCGCCGCCAGGGCCAGCTCATCCATGAAGCACTCGACCAGGAACCCGTTCTGGGATGAACCGACCGAACGCCAGAACCCCAGCGGCACCGGCCACGGCGGATGCACAGCGTCCACCATGATGTTGGGAATGTTGTACGGAATGTTGGCAATCCCCTCGACCGAACTCTCATCCAAGGCGTCGCTCGGCGCGCCGAACATCGCCTCGTTGAGCGACGGGCACACCACCCGGACCTTGAGGCCGCTGGGCATGCCGTCGCCGCCGAGCGACGCGGCGAAGGTGCCGTAGGTCGGCGGACGATAGAAATCGTGCTGGATGTCGTCCTCCCTAGACCACATCACCTTGACCGGCACCCCGGCGGCCTTCGACGCCTCCAGCGCCTCGATCACGAAATCCTGCATGAACCGGCGGCCAAACCCGCCACCCAGATAGGTGGTGTGCACCATGATGGCGGACGCGTCGAGCCCGGTGATCTTCATGGCATAGTCAAGCACCCCTCCACCGAACGCCGCCCCGCTCTGGTACTGGGTCGGTGCCCACACCGTGCAGCGGTCCGCCTCCACATGGGCGGTGGCATTCATCGGCTCCATGCAAGCATGGGCCAGGTACGGCGCCTCATACACCGCTTCCACAGTCCGATCGCCCCGCACGAGGGCTCCGGTTCCTTCCTTCTTGGCCTGAATCCCAGGCCGGCTGGCCAGCCCCGGCATCTGGGCGCGCATCGCGGCGGTGCTGTAACCGCCGGCGGTCCCGTTGTCCCACACCACGTTCAGCGCCGCGACTCCCTTGTGGGCCGCCCAATAGCCGTCGGCCAGGACCGCGATACCACTGGAGAGCTGCACCACCTGGCGGACTCCCGGCACCTGCAACGCTGCAGGCTCGTCCCAGCTCTTTGGCTTGCCCCCGAACACCGGCGCCCGCGCCACCGCGCCGATCAGCATCCCAGGCACCTGCACATCCACCCCGAACCCCGCGGCGCCGCGCACCTTGGCTTCGAGGTCCAGCCGCGGCATCGGAGTGCCGATGTACTTCCAATTGGCTGCGTCCTTGAGCGTCACCGTCTCGGGAACCGGCATCGTAGCGGCCAGTTCGGCAATCTCGCCGTACCGCAGCCGGCGCCGACCGTTCACCACCCGCCCCTCCTCGGTGGTGCACTCGGACGGGTCCACCCCCCACTGCTGGGCTGCGGCGGCAATCAGCATGGCCCGGGCCCGGGCTCCGGCCTCGCGGAGAGGCTTCCAGGCCGCGGCCACACTGGTACTGCCGCCGGTGCCCTGGATCGGGAAGATCGCGTTGTTGTACTCAGCACCGGCCGGGGCCGATTCGGTGCGCACCATGCTCCACGGCACATCGAGTTCCTCGGCCAGGAGCATCGGCAGCGCGGTGTGCACCCCCTGCCCCATCTCGGAGCGATCGACCACCAGCGTCACGCTGTTGTCGGTGGAAATCCGCACCCAGGCGTTCGGCAGGAATGGGGTCGTCACCACCTTGTCCGGACCGGGGGCGCATCCGGGAAGGTGCACCGCCAGCGTCAATCCTGCACCAATGGCGGCGCCGGTCTTCAGGAACTCGCGACGGGTGGGTTGGGAGGTCGTCTCGGCGCTCATGAGGTCACCTGCCCTGCCGCGACATGAATCGCCTTGCGGATCCGCTGGTAGGTGCCGCACCGGCAGATGTTTTCGGACATCGCGATGTCGATGTCCTCGTCGGTGGGATTGGGTGTCGTGGCCAGGAGGTGGGCCGCCCGCATGATCTGGCCCGACTGGCAGTAGCCGCACTGCGGCACCTGCTCCGCAATCCAGGCCCGCTGTACCGCGTGCGAGCCATCGGACGAGAGTCCCTCGATCGTCAGCACCTGCTTCCCCTCCACCGTGGAGGCCGGCAGCTGGCACGACTTCTGGGCCACACCGTCCACATGCACGGTGCAGGCCCCGCACTGGCCAATCCCGCAGCCAAACTTGGTGCCGGTCAGCTGCAGGTTGTCGCGCAGAATCCAGAGCAGGGGTGTGTCGGCAGGGGCGTCGACGGCGACGGATTTCCCGTTGACGGTGAACGCAGCCATGGAGCCTCGATGTGGGGGACCCTTGGAATGTACGGCGCCGTGCGGTGACGAGAAAGCCCGGACCTCTGCGCGGGAGCGGCCGCCGGGTCGAGGGTCAGTAGCTCAGCACCACCCCGAACCCGCCAAAGAACTTGCCTGCATTGGGATTGTTCTGGGCATATCGGGTAGCCAGGCCAAGGCTCGAACCCATCTGGTAGCCGCCCTCCCCGGCCAGGTGCAGCGGCCCGAAGTGAAAGCCCAGGTTGACCGCCGTCACGATCCGCATGCCGGAGAGCTTCGGATCGAGAACCGGACCCACCGTGTCGGTTTCCGGATCACGGAACGCCACTTCGCCACGCCCCGACAACAGGTCGGCCCCCGCGCCCGCCGCAAACTCGAACCACCCCATCCGCTTGCCGGCAAAGAGCCGCACATCGATCGACGAGGCGTCGAAGGTCCAGGCAGTGGTCTGGCCGTCGGTGGTGCCGCCGACCCGAACCGTGGGCGTGGATCGTTTCATGACCGAGAGCGAGACGGTCGGCAGCGTCGGGCTCTCCATTCCCGCCCGGATTCCCCAGTCGAGCGAAAAGGCCGCGTTGCGGATGGTGCGGCTGCCCGGCACCGCAGAGAGCAGGTCGGTCTTGTTGGGCGGGATCAGCATCATGCCGAGGAGGATGTCCACGCCGATCACGCCCATTGGCATCTGCTTCTGGAGCAACCCCATGGCCAGGTCAATCTTGGGCGCGTACAACTGCACCCGCCGACTGACGGGAACGGTGTCGGTCTCGCCGGTCCAGGAAAGGTCTGGCAGGACGACCATCGCGGTCGTGGCCCGAACTCCCAGCGCCACGTGGCCGAACCGCCCAATCACCCTGGCGCTGCCCAGCCGTGGGTTGCCACCGTTCAGCAGCAGCGCCGCCAGCGGGTGCATCATCTGGATCCCGTCCAGCGCTGCACCACAGACCTTGCGCCCGGCCGGTGACAGGCCGCTCGGACAGACCACCGCCGTCGTGTCCGGCTCGGTCGTTCCCTGTCCGGCCAGGGGACGGGGCAGGATGAGCAGGGCTGCGGCAAAGATCCAACGGCTGGCAGGACGCACTGCGGTGTCTCCGGGCGAGGGGCTGGAGTGCAAATCGCAAGAAACACACCGCCAGCGCCAGTACGACAACTCATTGTGTCGCCGTAGCTTACCGCTGATCAATCAAACTGGACTTCCCGGCTATTCTTGCTGTCCCGGCAGGGATTGCCGGGAACCGACGAGGGGGGGTGCGTTCGATGGCATCTCGGCGCTGGCACCGTGAGCGACCGGGTTGGCGGTGCGGGGAACGTCACGGCGCGCGGGAACCCGGAACCGTGCGGCGGAACAGGTCGGGGCGGGAGGTCAATTCCAGGTAGAGTCGATCCGCAATGATCTGGTGGCCCCTGGCGTTCGGGTGATGATCCCACTCCGCGACCACCAGCCGCTCCTCGAGCTCGTCCGCATACACGTCTCGCATGTCCAGCATCGTGTCGAATCCCGCCGCCGTGACCACGGCCAGGTATCGCTTCAGTTGGCCCGGATCCACCGCCGTGTCGGGCGTCGGGATGTACGCAAAGACCGGAACGGCGCCCAGGCCGCGCACCTGGTCGACAATTCCCGCATAGGCCTCGGCGAGGATCGTGGTGCGGTGGGGATCGAGCTGCTGACGAATGGCGTCCAGTTCAAGCCCGGGGGCAAGCTCCATCTCGGCGATCCACCTCGCCAGGCGCGGTGACCACGCCGACGGCTCCCGTCGCGAAAGGTAGGAGTCGAAATAGGCCTCCAGCTGGACCAGTTCGCGGGCGTGTCCAACCGCCAGGACCAGATCGGGCTGCCAGGCCGCCACACGGCCGAGCTCCAGGTCGGCGAGCTGCTGCAGGGCGCCATAGGCGGGGACGGCAAGATTCAGGATCTCGATTGTCAACGGTGGGAGCGCTCCCGACTCTCCGGCGTTGAGGCGATCCTCGAGGAGGTTCTCGAAAGTCTCGTTGTCCCGCACTCCCTCGCCCAGCACATACGACTGCCCCATCACCACCACCCGGAACGTCCCCGCCGGCTTGGCGATCGCGTATTCCCGGTCGCGCAGGCCCCCGGAACTCACCGTCAGTCGGGCACCGTGGAAGTCCGGCAGCACGACTCCGGCCACCAGCTCCACCAGCCGATCGTCCTCGGTGCGCCGGACCGCCGCTGTTTCATCCAGTCGCCCCCACTCCGCGGGGCGCATGGAATAGACTCGCCACAGATCGTTGCTGAAGCGGTGGACCCCGACAATCCGCTCGTAGTACCCGCGTTCCATTCCCTCCGTGTCGCGGCGATTCAGCTGCGACCGCCGCGCCGTGGCGAGTACGTCCGCCACCGGATTCGGCAGGTCGACCGGCACGAAGTGGCCAACCATTGCCACCGCCAGGCAGGCGGAGGCGACGGCGCCCCCTCGTGGGGACAGCTGGGTGCGGCCAAGTGGCACGTGGATGCGGGCCTGCAGCCCATGGGCGATGACCCCAAGCACCAGCCACGTGGCGGCCAGCGTGCCCAGGTCCTTCACGCCGAACGTCGCCTGGCGAAGCATTTCCACGAACCCACTGATGGTCGGGCTTGTCCAGAACGCCCAGAGCAGCGCCATGAAGGTGAACATCGCGACCGTCTGGGCCGCCAGTCGGATGCGGGCCCCTGGACCGGCCGCGGATGCCCCGACCGTGCGCACCCGTCCCTTGCGGGACTCGTACAGCAGGTTGAGCACGAGGCAGCACCCCAGGAGACCCCAGAAGATGGCGTCTGTGGCGCTGAACAGCCACGTGCCGAGCAACCAGAACCATTGGTACGAATGGAGGAACCAGGTGGCCACGAACACCGTGATGGTGGAAACGAGCAGGGCAAAGGTCTCACTCCGGTGCCGACGCAGGCGGAAGAACACCGGTTGGTAGAAGACCTTCTGCATGAAGTCCTTCCAATAGATGTTGATCCGTCGCCAGAGATCGGAAAAGTTCGCGGCAAGGAAGAAGAAGCGATGGGTCTCCGGCAGACGGAACCCGAACAGATGGAGCATCCCGATGATGAGGTGGAACTGCCCGGAGACCCGGAGGTAGAGGCCGTAGTTCGAGATCACGTACCCGATCAGGTCGGTCCCGGTCCGCACATCCGCCGGGGAGGCATGACCATATTCATAGAGGAGACGATAGCCGACCAGGTGCAGCAATCCCCGGAGGATCCAGTGGATCCCCTCCTGGTAGATCCCGGCCGCGGGGCGGTCGTAGTACGTCCGCCGAAAAGTCGAGAAATCCAGGACCGGAAACAGGGGAAAGACGACATTGGGAAGGCAGAAGAAATAGGCCACCCGCTCCTCCCAGGTGGCGCGCTGCTTCAGGTGCGGCAGGTCATAGAGGTAGATGATCAGTCGGAACATCAGCATGGAACCGACAATCGGCCAGATCGCGGTTGCCCACGGCGTCGGCAGCACCTCCGCCCGCATCAGGCCAAGCCCTGTGCCCACCATCAGGATCAGCACGACCCGCAGTGGACGCGGCACCGGGAGGTGGCACAGGAGGATGAAGAGGAGCCCGATGCCGAGGATCCAGGCGCCCTGCGTCATCCCGAAGACCAGGATGAGGCCCAGCACGGAGAGCAGGGCGAAGAACTTCAGCCGGTACCGCATTGGCAACAGGTGATTCACCATCGCACCGAGGATGGCCAGCGGGGCGACCCGAGTATAGAAGGCCTGATTTTCGATCCGCAGCCCCACGATCAACGCCAGCACGAACCCGGCTTGGAGCAGCAGCCAGAGCAGGACTCGAACCTCGGACTTGGCGTCCGTCCCGTCGCCCGCCACCCCAACCCGCGGGACCAGCGGGACCGGCGGCACGATCGCCGTCAACGGGATCCCCAACGTCCGCCAAGCGGCGCCAGGCGCCGCCGCCGGAACTGTTGCGCGAACGCAACACCTTGAACCATTTCGCGGCTCCGCTTGGTGGATCCGGACACCACCGATGAGCCCTCGGCGATGGGCTTCACCCGCTCCAACCTCGGGACAACTGGGCATCGTGACACCGAAATCGACCTCGGACTCAGGGGTAAGTCTTTCGTGGTCATACCGTTGGCGAAAACCGGCGGGCTGAGGATCAGCCACCGTCCCTCAACCCTTGGCGGGTCGGTGGCCGGGAAAGAGCATATCCTGGACCGATACCGGCTCCATCCGGTGCCCGGGGCTCCCTGATCGAGATCCACGCACCCCGCCTGCTCGCCGGGGAGACCTGTCGTATGATTGTGCGGAACATACGGCCTATCGTTGCCGGACGCCCAATGCCCCCGACTCGATGACGCACCAACAGCCCCGTGCTGGCAACAGCGCTCCTCCTCTTGCTCCCGTCTCCACAACCTCTGGGTACCGTATGCCTCGACCCACCACGCGAAGCACGCCCGGGACCATCGACGAGTACCTCGCCTCGTTGCCAGCCGAGGTGCGCAGCATCCTTGCGCGAATCCGCGCCACGATTCGGGCGTCGGCCCCCGGCGCCCAGGAGGTCATCAGCTACGCGATACCGGCGTTCAAGGGGCATGGCGTGCTGGTGTACTTCGCGGCATTCAAGGCGCACATCGGGTTCTTCCCGCCGGTTTCGGGCGATCCGTCCCTGGAGACAGCGGTCAGCCGGTACGCCGGCCCGAAAGGCAACCTCCGGTTTCCGCTCGACGAGCCGATGCCCTACGCCCTCATTGCCCGGATCGTCAAGCGCAGGGTCCGCCAGGATCGCGCCCGGGCGGCGGCCCGCCGCCCACACCTGGAAGGTGGCTAGGCCGGTGACGGCGCCGCCGTTCGCCGGTATACTTGGCTTCATCGACCTCCCCATCTCAGAGTGCCGCATGCCATCGACCAACATCTCTTTCCGGCGCAGGATTCAACTCGCTACCGCCGCCGCGCTGCTGGTTGCACTGCCGAGCCTCGGCAACGCACAACGTCCCACTGCGGCGCAGGACACCACCCCGGTCCTGACCAGCTCCACCCTCCCCACCGGGCGCGCCACCTACCGCACCCTGGTGGAGACCAACCTGGAGCTGGAGCAGTTGGCGGCGAAGTACCCTGACCGGGTCATTCGGGTGGCGCTGCCGCACAAGACGGTGTTGGGGCAGACGGTCTACTCGCTGGAAATTTCCCGCAACATCGCCAACTCCGGCGGCAAGCCGGTCTTCCTGATGACCGGCCTGCACCACTCGCGCGAATGGCCCACCGTGGACCTGACGATGGAGTTCGTCCACGACATCCTGATGAACGACGGCAAGGATCCGAGGATTACCGCGCTCCTCGACCGGGTGCGGTTCGTGGTGGTGCCGGTGGTGAACCCGGATGGCTACGAGATGTCGCGCTCGTTGCTGAATGAGCAGAAGCGGAAGAGCTGTCGCGTCGTGGATGGCCAGGTGCCGACCTTTGCGGAGTGCGCCAACCCGCTCAACCGCAACGCTGGCGTGGACCTGAACCGGAACTACGGCGCCTTCTGGGGCGGCAGCGGCGCCAGTGTCGGCGCCAACGGCAGCAGCTATCGGGGGCCGGCGCCATTCTCGGAGCCCGAGATCCAGAACATCCGCGACCTGATGAATCGTCACCAGGTGGTGGTGGCGCTCAGCAACCACACCCCGGACGCCAAGGTGCTGCGGGCGCCCAGCGCGCCCGAGGAGCCGATTCCGGCGGATGTGGAGGCGTACGACGCGCTGGCCCAGGCGGTGGGCAAGGATCTCAACTGGGAAGCCGGCCCGTGGCCGGAAATCTACTACGCCGCCTCGGGCACCATGGAGGAGTACGGCTACTACTCCGCGGGCACCTTCGCGTTCACCTTCGAGAACACCCCGGGCCAGCGCGGCTTCCACCCCGCCTACAACTTTGTGGTGGACCAGTACCACGGCACCGGCGCCTATCCCGCCTCCAGCGCCCGCAACGGCTTCCTGCGGCTGTACGAGGCCGCCGCCAATTCGGCGCTCCACTCGGTGCTCGATATTCGCGCCCCCGGCGGCGCCACCCTGACGCTCGAGAAGCGCTTCATCCTCGAGACCTCACGGATCCTTCAGGCCGACACCTCGCGCGTCGATGCCATCAAGATCCCCACCACCATCCGTTCCACCATGACGGTGCCAGCCGGGAGCAGCCGCGTGTCCTGGCATGTCAATCCGTCGCTCCGGCCGAGCCAGCACGCCCAGGAGCACCTGAACGAGTCGTGGACGCTGACCTGTTCGCTCAACGGCCAGTCCAAGTCCACCCAGGTGCGGGTGGCGCGCGGCGCGACGGCGGCGGTGGACCTGGCCACCTGCCGCTAGTCCAGGAATCGACTCCGCGCCTCCGGGGCGGGGAGGTCGCAGACCTCGCCGCCCCGGACAATCCGATGACGGTGCCGCGCCACGAACCGGTACACGCTGTCCCGAATGAACCGAGGAACGATGCCGGCGGCTGACAGCAGCCGCCACCCTCCACCTAGGTAGCGGGCCACCCGGAGTGTTGCGTCGGACCGCAGCCGAAGCCGCTCGCCCTCTCCCCCCGGATCATCCACCCAGACCACACTGTCCACGCCGGCCAGCGCCGGATGTCGTGCCCGAAGTTCGGCACCGAGCTCCCCCTGGAGCGGGGCAAATCGCAGGGTGCTGGTGCGCTCATGGCGCAGCACGAACTGCACGCTGGCCTGGCAGAATCCGCAGGTTCCGTCGTAGAGCAGCACCGGCGGGTTGGCCATCGTCACGCCCGCACCGCCCGGTGCCTGCGGGCCAACTGCATCCAACCGATGAGTACCATCACCACCGCCTCACCATCCGGTAGTGCCCCACCCCCCACTCACTGCCTTCCGCAAAACCGAACAGTTCCTCGCACGCCAGGAAGAAGATCCGCCAGCGGTGATACCAGGTGGCAGCGTCCCGACCGTAGTGCCCGCGGAGCACCGCCATGACTTCCGGACGCCGTGCCTCGAGGTTCTCCCTCCAAGCCGCAGCAGTGCGCTGGTAGTGGGTTCCGTCCACCCACCATTGCTCCTCCGGCGCCAATCCGTCCGGCGCGACCCGCGGCAGAAGGTCGAAGCTCGGCATGATGCCGCCGCTGAAGAAATACCGCCCCATCCAGTTGCCTGCCCCCTCCGCTTCGAACCGGTAGGCCAGGGTGGCATGACAGAAGACATGGATGAACAACTTCCCCTTGTCCTCAAGCCACCCGGACACCCGCCCCAGCAGCGTGGGCCAGTCCTGGATGTGCTCGAACATCTCCACGCTCACCACCCGGTCAAACCGCTGGTGCGGGTCGAAACCGTTCATGTCCGCCGTCCGGATCTCGAGGTTGGGGGGACGCCGGGCCTCGAGATACCCACGCTGGGTGGCGGAGTTGGATACCGCCACGATTCGGGCATTGGGATACCGCTTCGCCATGAACAGCGAGAGCGATCCCCAGCCACAACCCAGCTCGAGAATGGTCTGACCGTCGGCCAGGTCCGCCCGCTCGCAGGTCAGGGCCAGCATCGCGGCCTCGGCGTCATCCAGGGTGGTGACCCTGGTAGGCCAGATGGCGGATGAGTACTTTCGGTGACTCCCCAGGACGAGTTCGTAAAAACTGCTCGGCACCTCGTAATGCTGTGCATTGGCCAGCTCCGGCACCGCGGCCACCGGGGCGCCGGCCAGCCGCGCCAGGAACCCATCCACGCCTCCGTCGGCCCGTGCCTCCACCAGCCGGTCCCGGCATAATCGCCGGATCCCATGGCGCAGCAGCGTTGTCGGCACCAATCCCTGCTCCGCCAACCCCATTGCCACCGACATCAGGCCGCCCGCACAGGGAGCCTTGCGACCCGCGCCGCCGGCTTGGCATAGACCAGCTGGGCGGTACCGATGGCCCGCTCCAGAAAGCCACCCTCGCAATAGCAGAAGTAAAACTCCCATCGGCGCTGGAATGCCGCGTCGAACCCAAGCGCGGCAATCTGGTCGCGATTGGCCTGCATCGTGTCCCGCCAGTGGCGCAACGTCTCGGCGTAATGCAGGCCAATCTCATCAGACTGGACCAGTCGCAGGTCGGTGGCCTCGGCCGCCGTGGCCAGCACCGCCCGCGACGGGATGCAGCTGCCGGGGAAGATGTGACGCTTGATGAAGTCCACCTCGCGACGAGCCGCTTCGTACCGGTCGTCCGCGATCGTGATCGCCTGGATGACCGCCCGTCCGTGCGGGGCCAGCAGGTCGGCGCACTGCCGATAGTAGGTCCCGTAGTGCTCGTGCCCCACCGCCTCGACCATCTCGATCGAGACCAGCTTGTCGTAGGCGCCGCGGAGATCCCGGTAGTCCTGCTGCAGCACGGTGACGCGATCGGCCAGCCCCGCCTCGGCCACCCGCCGGGTGGCCAACTGGAACTGCTCCGCCGAGATCGTGGTGGTGGTGACCCGGCAGCGGTGATGGCGTGCCGCGTGGATGGCAAAGCCACCCCAGCCGGTGCCAATCTCAACCACGTGGTCGGAGGGCTGGAGGTCCAGCAGCGCCGCGATCCGGGCGTACTTGGCCTCCGACGCCTCGGCCATGGAGGCGCCGGGCCGCTCGAACAACCCGCAGGAATAGGTCAGCGTCTCGTCGAGGAACAACTCGAAAAAGGCGTTGCTCAGGTCATAGTGCGCCTGGATGTTGCGCCGGGAACCTTTGCGGGAGTTGGCGTTGAGCCAGTGGCCCAGGCGGCGGATCGGCTGCACCAGGGCAGACCAGCCCGTCTCCAGGCCGTCGAGCGCCTGGCGATTCCGGAGCATCAGGCGCACCACCCCGGTCAGGTCGCTGCTGGACCACCAGCCGTCGCCGTAGGCCTCGCCGGCACCGACGGCACCACCGAAGGCAATCGCCGGGTAGAATCGGGGGTCGTGCACGACCAGGTCCGTGGGTGGGGCTGAGGTATCGCCCCAGGTCCCGGTCCGGGAACCGTCGGTCACCACCAGGCAACCCTGCCGCAGTTGGGACAGGCGGGCCGTCACGGCCCGCCGGGCAAGTGAGGTCATGGGGTTCATCCGGGCTCCGGGTGAGGATGGAAGGGGGCGCGCTTGAGCCAGAGCCGGAGCGCCTGCCAGTAGATCCCGACCACCACCGAGGCGGTCATCCACGGATAGCGCAGCAGGGCCAAGGCAAGGGCCGCACCCGTCAGGGGTTGTTGACGAAGGACGAGGGTGGCATCGAAGACGCGGGCACCCGCCGAGTAACTTTCCATCTGCACGGTCAGGCGCCGACCGGGGGCAGAGAAGCGCCAGTCGTACTGATGGTCCATCGGCATGAAGGGGGACACGTGGAAGGCCTTGTCCAGGTGTACCCGGTGGCCCGCGGTCCCCGGCTGGGCTGGCAGCACATAGGCGTGGCGCTCGCCCCAGGGCGTGTTGGTGATCTCGGCCACGATCGCCTCCACCGCGCTCCCGGTCGGGTCAAAGCAGTAGTAGAAGCTCACGGGATTCTGCAGGTAGCCGAAGTACCGGAGATGGGTCAGCAGCCGGATCGGCCCGGTGGGCCGCCGCCCGGTGCGCTCCTCCACCAGGTTCCGTACCGCTTCCGGAAGGGGGACCGACGCTTCACCGAGATAATCGGCGCGCCGGAACCACGCCGGGGCAGCACGGCGCGCCGACCAGAGCCAGCGACTGTCAAACACTTCCGGCAGCTCGTCGAGGTCCAGGTACAGCATGAACAACCCATACCGGAAGGCGTGCGGCATCGGCGCCATGCGCCGGTGACGGATGGTGCCCCGATACACGCAGCTCTTCATCCTGGCATCCCGCTGGTGACTGCTGCCACTTCCGCCACCACTGCCAGGCCGCTTGCCACCCCGGCCTCATGAAAGCCGTTGCCCCAGTACGCGCCCGCATAGTGGGTCCGGTCCTTACCGCTGACGACACTCCGCCGGGCCCGGGCCGCCTGCCCCGCGAGCGTCGCCACCGGATGGTGGTAGCGCACCCGGCCGATCACGCGGGCGGGGTCGATATGCGACTCGCCATTGAGGGTGACGCAGAAGGTCTCGGGCGCATTGAGCGACTGCAGCAGGTTCATGTTGTAGGTCACCACTGCAGGGGCGGAGGGATCGCGCCCGACCCGGTGGTTCCAAGCACCCCATGCCCGGCGGCGGCGCGGCAGGATGGAAGAGTCGGTATGGAGCACGGCATCGTTGGCCTGATACGGCAGCGCCGTCAGCAGCTCGCGCTCGGCGGGTCGCGGGTCCGCCAGCATCGCCAGCGCCTGGTCGGAATGGCAGGCCAGCACCACCCGATCAAACCGCTCGCCGTCCACTTCCACCCGGTCCTCGAAGCGGCGCACCGCTCCCACCCGGTGGCCCAGCCGCACCTGCTGCCGGAACGACGTCACCATCGCCTCAACGTACCGCGCCGATCCACCCTGCACCACCCGCCACTCGGGTCGATTGTTCACCTCGAGCATGCCGTGGTTGTCGAGGAAATCCACCACGAACGTTGCCGGGAGCTCCAGGGCGCGCCGGGCCGGCAGCGACCAGAGCGCCGCGCAGATCGGCACCAGGTACCACTCCGCCAGCGACCCGGGGTACCGGCCCGCCTCCAGCAGGTGACCCAGCGTCTGGCCCGCACCTCCGGCACGGACGGCCGCTGCAGCCTCGCGGTTGAACCGCAGGATCGCGGCGAGCATCTGGAGGAAAGCGGGCCGGAACAGGTTGGCACGCTGGGCAAAGAGCGTGGCCAGCGAAGTGCCGTTGTACTCAAGGTTGTCCCGGTCGTGGCGGACACTGAAGCTCATCGTCGTGGGCTGGGACGCCACCCCGCACTCCGCCAGGCGCCGGGTGAACTCCGGGTAATTGCGCTCGTTGTACACGATGAAGCCGGAATCGACTGCCCAGGTGCGCCCACCCAGTGGCACCTCCCAGGTATGGACGTGGCCCCCGAGCCGGTCCTCCGCCTCGAAGACGGTCACCTCGTGCTCGACGTGCAGGCCACGGGCCGCCACCAGCCCCGACACCCCGGCTCCCACCACGGCAATTCGCATCAGCCGGCGTGGAGGACCCTGGCGGGGACTGGGCGAAGGTCACGGATGACGCCGAGCCAGCTCAGCACCACCAGCCCATAGTACGTCAGGTCAACCTCCCACCAGAAGAACCCCTGGCGCGCAGCACCGGGATAGCGGTGGTGATTGTTGTGCCACCCCTCGCCCAGGGTCACCAGCGCCAGTGCCAGGCTGTTCCGGCTGTCGTCGTCGGTGGCGTAGCGACGCGAACCCATCTGGTGGGCCAGGGAGTTGATCAGGCAGGTGCCGTGAAAGAGCACCACGGTGCTCACGAAGTAGCCCCAGATCAGGTAGGGCAGCCCGCCCAAGGCAAACAGCGCAACCGCGAGCGCCACCGGCACCAGGATGTCAAAGCGGTCCAGCCAGCGCAGCTCCGGGTAGCGGGCAAAGTCCCGCACCTCCTTCATGTCGGTGGGGAAGTTCTCCGCCGAGGTGATCCAGCCCATGTGGCTCCACCAGAAGCCATGCTGCCGCGGGGAGTGGACATCGAGCTCAGTGTCCGAGTGCCGATGGTGCTTGCGGTGATGGGCCGCCCACCAGAGCGGGCCACGCTGGGTGGCGCTGGCGCCGACGAGTGCCATCAGGAACTGCACCGGCCGGCTGGCCCGGTAGCTCCGGTGCGAGAAGTACCGGTGATAGAACCCGGTGATGGCAAACATCCGCACCAGGTACAGGCCCAGGCCAGTGGCGACCGCGGCGGGATGCCAGCCCACCACGAACACCCCGAGGCACATCAGGTGCATGCCGACGAACGGCATCACCCTCACCCATTCCACCCGCTTGGCACCACCAGGGGTCGCCGCGACCGGCCGAGTGGCCCCGGTGTCGAACCAGAGCGCCAGGGTGCGCCCGATCTTTTGCACCACGCCGAGCCGTTCCGCTGGAGCCGTCATGACGACCACCGGTGGGTTGGCCGGTGGGTGCGGAGCAGGACGTGCCAGTGGGGCAGGTCGCGAACCATGATGATCCCTTCCGTGGCCGGCATCGCGGACGCGCCGCGACCTCCGAGCAACAATGGTGTGTCGATGCTGAGTGCCTTGCGCAGGTCGGCCAGCTCCCGCGGCAATGCCCCACTGCCTTTGGGGATGGCGATGCTGAGTCCGACCAGGTCGGGGAGGTCGCGCCGAGCGGCGGCGGCGATCTCCAGTGCGGGGAGGTCGGCGCCCAGCCAGGTGACATGCCATCCATCCACTGCGGCGGACACCGCCGCGATCAGGGCGCCCAGGCCATGGCGCTCCCCGGCAGGGGTGGCCATGAGCAATCGCGGTGCCCCGCCACCCGGGGCGAGTTCGCGAAGCAACCATCCCAGCAGACGCTCCATCGCCGCGGTGGCGGCGTGCTCGTGCGCCACGCCCAGCTCGCCGGCATGCCAAACCTCGCCGACCTTCTCGATCATCGGCACCAGCACCTTCCCGAGGAATTCCGGGATGCCCAGCGACAGGACCGCCCGGCGGAGGGTCGCTTCCAGCAGTGCCGGCGTCAGGTCGTGGATCGCCCCCATACCCTGCGCCAGGTAGGCCTGTGCCGGGGTCCGGGCCTCAACGCCCTGCTCGCCGTCCTCGGCCACCAAGCGCCCCAGTTCCTCGGGGGGAAGCGCCACCACCGAGGCTACCGAACGGCCGGCCTGAATCGCCCGGACCAGAAGGGTCAACCGCCGGATATCGTCGTCGGAGTAGAGACGGTGCCGACCCTCGCCCCGGGCCGGGTTCACGGCGCCATAACGTCGCTCCCAGGCCCGCAGGACGTCGGGGGAAAGCCCAGTCCGCTCGGTGACGACCCGAATCGGGTGGCGGGGCTCGGATGGGCTGGAGTTGGTGGTCATGGACGTCATGATCGTTCGTTGTACAGCATTTGTCAAGCTTATAAGCTAGATTTTACATGTACATCGAGTAAAGCCACGTAGCGCCCGGAGGTGTTCGGGCTGACTCACCGGACCGGTACTTCTGCCCCGGTTGGCCATGCCCTTGACTTCCCCTTCCCCGGGGTGATCCTCCTAGCAGGAGGAATACCCGTGCCCCGTCAACGCAGCGTTGTTTTGTCCCTCATGATCCTCATCATTGGAGCGTTTCTGGCGCTCCCGGTGCTGACCCAACTTCTCGCCGAGTGGTGGTGGTTCCAGGAGGTGGGCTACCAGGTGGTGTTCCTCACCGAGTGGAAGACCAGGATCGGGCTCTTCCTCGGCGCAAGTACGGTGATCACCCTGGTGATCTACCTCAACCTGCGGATCGCCCAGCGCGGGGTGCCGCCGCCGCCCCGGGTCTTTCAGGTGGGCGACGCCATCCACCAGTTCAACATGCCCCATGCGATGCGCCGGTTCTCCCTCCCGGTGTCACTCGGTGCGGGGCTGCTCGGCGGGCTGGCGGCGGCCACGCTCTGGAAGACCCTGCTCCAGGCCACCAATGCCACCAGTTTCGGCATCGCCGATCCCGCCTTCGGGCGGGACATCGGCTGGTATGTCTTTACCCTTCCGGCCGTGACCGCCGGGATCGGGTATCTGGCCGGGCTCACCATGCTGACCCTGCTGGCGGTGGGGGTTATCTACCTGCTCCGCGGCGACATCATCCCCCTGCAGCGCTCGCTGCGGATCGAGCCGGCGGCCGGGATGCACCTCGCGGTTCTCATTGCCATCAGTTTTGGGCTCACCGCACTGCGGCTCTGGCTGGTGGACATCCCGGCGCTGCTCTACAGCAGCACCGGCCCGCTGGTCGGCGCCAGCTATTCCGACATGAACTCCAGTCTGCCCGCCATCAAGACCACCGCCGTCATGGCATTGATTGCGGGCGTGATCGTCCTGGTGGGCGGCATGCGTCGGCAACTGCCCCGATATGGGTTCCTGGCCATCGGCGGCTATTTCGCGGCGGCGCTGGTGGGACGCGGGCTCTTCCCCTCGGCGATCCAGAAGTTCGTGGTGGCCCCGACGGAACTCACCAAGGAGATGCCCTACCTCGTCTCACATATTGCCGCCACACGGCAGGCCTGGGGCATTGACAGCGTCGACACCCGCGAGCTGGACGGCGAGGCCAACCTGACCCTGGCCGACATCCAGGATAACGCATCGACTATCGAGAACGTCCGGCTCTGGGACCGCGCGCCGCTGCTCCAGACCTTTGGCCAGCTCCAGGAAATCCGCACCTACTACGATTTTGTGTCGGTGGACGACGATCGCTACATCATCGACGGGAAGTACCGGCAGGTGCTGCTCTCACCGCGGGAGCTCAATGTCGGCTCGCTCCCCACCCGGACCTTCATCAACGAGCACCTGACCTTTACCCACGGCATGGGGCTGACCCTGAGCCCGGTGAACCAGGTGACCATCGAGGGGCTGCCGGTGCTCTTCATCCGCGACCTCCCGCCGGTCTCCGATGTGTCCCTGAAGGTGACCCGACCCCAGATCTATTTCGGCGAAATGGTCAACGAGTACGTCTTCGTCAACACCAAGCAGCGGGAGTTCGACCATCCCAGCGGCGAGGCCAATGTCTATAGGGCCTACACCGGCACCGGCGGGGTCCCGGTCAATGGCCTGCTGCGGCGGCTGATCCTGGCCGGCCGGTTCCAGTCCACCAAGATCCTGCTCTCCGGCGACATCACCAACGACAGCAAGATCCTCTATTATCGAGAGATCGTGCAGCGCACCGCCAAGGCGCTGCCGTTCCTGACCTTTGACCGCGACCCCTACATCGTGATCGCGGACGACGGCACCCTGAAGTGGATCCTTGACGCCTACACCACCACCACGCGATACCCCTATGCCGCCCGACTCAGCGACGGCACCAGCTACATGCGCAACTCGGTCAAGGTGGTGCTCGACGCCTATCACGGCACGATGGCCGCCTACGTCAGCGACCCGAACGATCCGCTGATCCAGACCTGGGCCAGGATCTTTCCCGGCATCTTCCAGCCGCTGGAGTCGATGCCGCCCGATATGCGGTCCCATATCCGCTATCCCGATGATCTCTTCCGGGTCCAGTCCAACCTGTACACCACCTACCACATGGACGCGCCGGAGGATTTCTACCACCGGGAAGACCAGTGGCAGATTCCGGCGGTGACCCGTGCCGACGGCTCGGTGCCGTTCATGCGGCACCTGGTGATGCGGCTGCCCGACGAGCCGAACGCGGAGTTCATCTACATGGTGCCGTTCACCCCGCGCGGCAAGGACAACCTGGCGGCGTGGATGGTGGCCCGGAACGATGGCGACGCCTACGGCAAGCTGCGGGTCTACCACCTGAGCCGGCAGAGCCTGGTCTTCGGGCCGACCCAGATTACCAATCGGATCAACCAGGACACCGAGGTGTCCCGTCAGGTGACGCTTTGGGACCAGGCCGGCAGTCGGGTCATCCGGGGCGATCTGCTGGTGATCCCGATCGAGCAGAGCCTGCTCTATGTCCAGCCGCTGTACTTGCAGGCCGAGGGGGGCAAGATCCCCGAGCTCAAGCGGGTCATCGTGGCGTTCCAGAACCAGGTCATCATGCGGGAAACGCTGGACGGGGCGCTGGCGGAGTTGTTCGGTGGCAATGCCACCGTCCGGGCGGCTGTACCGGCGACCGCGGTCGCCGTCCCGGGCAGCCTCGACGCCGGGGGCACCGTGAGCGTCGAAGCCCGGTCACTGCTTGCGGAGGCCCGGCAGCGCTACGAATCGGCGCTGGAGGCGCAGCGGGCCGGCGACTGGTCGCGCTACGGGGAGGAGATCAAGCTGCTGGGCGAGCTGCTGGATCGGTTGGCACGGATGCGGTAGGGGGAGGAATCCCGAGGCTCAGGCCTCGGGCTCGCCGGGGGAGGTGGCTTTCGCCACCAGCAGGGAAAGCGCTGCCGCGCCAGCGGCATCCCCAGGCCGAGCCCTGGGCGGAAGCCCAGGGTTGACCGTTCCATCCGCACGCCCAGATGATTGGCCACCCACTACTGCGATCGAGACCATGAAATCCATCATCCACTCCCAGGCCGTCGACATTCCGCACGATATGACCACCACCGGCTTTGACATGCCGGGCTTCCGCATCGTGGAGAGTCTGGGAGTGGTGCGCGGTGTGGTGGTTCGGTCCCGGTCGGTCTTCGGCACCATTGGCGCCGGATTGCAGACGATTCTCGGTGGCAACATCTCGCTCTTCACGGAGCTCGCGGAGCGCACCCGTCAGCAGGCCTTCGACACGATGTGCCATCAGGCGCACCTGGCGGGAGCCAACGCCGTGATCGGGATCCGGTTTGATGCCAATGAAATGATGAAGGGGGTGACCGAAGTGCTCTGCTACGGGACGGCCGTGGTGCTGGAGCCCCTGGAGGACTGATCGCGACTGACGTCGCGAGTTCTCGCAAACACTCCGCCCCACCCGACGCCTCCGTCGAGTGGGGCGGTCTGGTGCTTGGCGATGGCGCTGTTCATGCCGCGACCGAACTGCGGGCCGGCAATCAGGATCGTCAACCCCGCGAGCACCTCGAGGACCAGTGCTCGCCCCGTCTCGGCGTGGAGCGAGTCTCGTGCGCTACGGCGTCGTCTTCACCACGAAGGTCGCGTTGCCGTACTGCATGTTGTAGGTGTCCTCCCGCGCTTGGATGGCCGATGGGATGGTGCCACAGCCCCCATCCAGGGGCACGCCCCAGAAGGTGCCCCCGTTATAGACATCCAGGATGTTGCCCATGTTGGTGACGCCGGTGATGACCTTATGAATGGTGGTGCCGAGCGATGAATTGACGATGCCAGTCACGGTCAGATCGTAGGAAGTGGCCCCGGCCACCTTGGGGATGATGGCGTCGGCGGTCTTGCAGGCGCCGCCCGGGGTCGGGATGGTCCGGACCGTGAAGTTGGCCAACAGGGTGCTCGGTGCCACGTCAAGAAAGGCACTTTCCGAACCGCTCAGGACGTCAAACCGTGCGACCGTGCTGTCCTCCCTGATCCTGGTAAACCCCAGGGCCGAGAGGGTCGTGGTGTAAGTCTTGTAATACCCGACATAGAAGTCGACCTCGACTTCGTCGACGCGGGGCGGCAGCTTGTTTGACTGGTTGGCCGTCTTGGCCGTGTAGACGCCCTGGTCCACGTCCGTCTTGTGATTCGGGTTGTGGATATCGAGGTCACCGTGGAATTGGCTGGATCTCCACACCTTGAGCACCGGCAGGTTGGCGAGATTCTGGTAGATGCTGCCGTCCGCGTTGCGGATCCGCGCGATGACGGTCTGGGTCGCCCCGAAATCCGGCTCGCTGAAGTCCGGCAGGACCTCGTACAGGAACTGGAGGTTCGCGTTGACGGTGGCCTCGGCGCTGGCGAGCGGCACCAGGACGTTGGGCAGGCTCGGATCGATATTGCCCCGGATGATGACCTGGATCTGGTCCAGGTCGCCCGGGGGCAACTGGGGCTGGGTCATGGTGTACTGCGCATCAGCGCCGAACAGCGGGCTGATCACCCCGTTCCGCCCGGTCCCGGTCCAGGCATAGGTGAGGCCGGTGGTGGTATGACCGGGAATGGACGCGGTAAAGGTCACGGAGCGCTGGATGAAGTTGATCGATCCGACCGTGGGGGTCAGGGCGCCCTGCGGCAGCCGGACGCCCACCGTGAACGGGCTGAACGAAGTGGTCTGGGCCGTCACGGTGCGCGCCACCGGGTCCACGACGAGGTTGGGCAGCTTGACCCAGGCGCCGCCGGAAAAGTGATACAGCGCCAGATCGGTCGGCAGTGCCCATGCCGGCATCTTGGCCGGATCGTACCTGACCGTGACGCTGACCGGGGCCGAGAACGTGGTGCCGGCCGGGCCGAGGCTGTAGCCAGTGCCGACCACGGCGTAGGCGCCGGCCACGAGTTCCACCGTCGGCGCGGTGCTCGGCGCCACGGTGATCAAGACGGGAGCCGCCACCGCTCCCGCCGGCACCACGATCTTGACCGCCCCCCCCGCCGCATTGACCGTTCCGCCGGTGATCGGGAGCTGGCCCCCGTCGGCCACGGTGATGGTGGCCGAGCCGGACTTGGTTTCGCTGGTGGCGGTAATCGTGGCCGATCCGGGGGACACCGCGGTCACCAGCCCGGACAGGTTGACCGTGGCCACCGCCTGCGCGGTGGAGGTCCAGGTCACGACCCGCCCGGGCAACGGGTTGCCGGCCGCGTCCAACGTGGTGGCCGTGAGTGTCAGGGTCTGGAGCGGAACCAGCGACGCCGTGCCCGGGGCGACGGTCACCGTGGCCACCGGGGCGGGGGGGGGCGGCGGCGGCGGCGGCGGCGGCGGCGGGGGGGGATTCGGACCGGTGGCTCCGCCCCCACAGCCGGCCAGGGTCAGCAGGAGCATCGCGGTCAGTCGGGTTGGGGTCGGACGGAACATGGGTGGACCTTGAAGGGGTTACTAAGACAGGCGTGAAAAGGGCTCGAAGTGGCTCACGGGGGTGGCCAGGGGTAGTCCGCGACTGAAGTCGCGGCTCGGCAATCTGCCCGCTGAAGCGGGCTCCACGACAGGATCGGAACGCACGCCAGTTTACTGGCAACGGCCGGGGGAGGTGGCGCTCGCCACCAGCCGGGAAAGCACGGCAGCGCCAGCGGCGTCCCAAGGCCGAGCCCCGGGCAGAAGCCCAGGGATCACACCGTCCCCCTCACTCCGTAGACCCGTCATCCTCCCCGAGAGCTAGTCCCCGGTTAACTCCTTCGGGCGATTGTCCGGCTGGCCGTATTCCCTACTTTACTACGTATAGCAGCGTGCTTGTCCTGCTGGCAATCCGCCATCCGGAATCAGAGCGAAATTCGGGTGCTGCCCGAAACAGGAAGGAGAAGACCGTGAGTTCTACTACGATCCTCATCATTGTTGTGCTCGTGCTGCTGTTCGGCGGTGGCTGGGGCTGGTCCCGTCGGGGCCGGTAACCCCAATCACCATCCGCGCCTCGCAACCGTGCGGACTGATCTCAAACCGAAAAGGAACACCGATGACCACCACCGATGTACGGCCCGTTCGAGTACTCTCAGCGGGCTCACTGAAGGGCGACAAGGTTGTTGATGCGGCGGGCGAGAAGCTCGGCACGCTCGAAGACCTGATGATCGACCTGAACCGCGGCTCCATTGCCTATGCGGTGCTGTCTGTTGGAGGGCTCTTTGGGATGGGCGACAAGCTGTTCGCCATTCCCTGGAGCGCGTTCCGCGTTGACACCGAGGAGAAGTGTCTGGTGCTCAACGTCAACAAGGAGCTTCTGAAGACCGCCCCCGGGTTCGACAAGGACAACTGGCCGGATTTTGCGGACCAGGCGTGGGGCGTGACGGTCTACAACCACTATGGCGCCAAGCCGTACTGGGATTGAGCGACGGGTGAAGCCCGAGGCTCCCGCCTCGGGCTCGGCCATGGCGGTGGCCTACGCCACCCGCTGGTAGTGCACTGCCGCGTCAGCGGCATCCCAAGGCCGAGCCCTTGGCGAAAGCCCAGGGACTACGCTGATGCAATGATGCTGCAGGGGCAGGGCCTGCCCGGACGGCGGGTTCGAAACCCAATCCAACATCGGTGCAGGTCCCCGGCTTCAGCCGGGGGTCGGGAATCCCGTGGCGCTCGCCGCCCGCGGGGAGAGCATTGCCGCGTCAGCGGCGTCCCCACGCCGGGCCCTGGACGAAAGCCCGGGGATCACACCAGCCGCGGGGCGCCCTGCTTGCCACGGCCGGCGATCGAGCCTGCGGCGAGCAGGTCCGTCAGCATTGCCATGGTGGCGCTCCCGGGGCAACTGAACGGATCGAAGGCGGCGGTCTCGGAGTACTTCATCAGCACCGCCGGATTGCACTGCTCGAGGTTGACCTGTCCCATGGTCCAGTTGCCGAACCGGCGCTCGGCAATCTCCTCAAACACCAGGATCCGCACGTCCTGGTGCCGGTCGTCCCGCACGATCGCGTTGAACAGTTCGCAGACGGCGTCGCGCCCTCCCTCCAGCACCTGCACAAACACGTCATTGGTGTAGCAGAGCATCCCGGTAATGCCGTGCGGGGGGTTCTTGGCCGCGGACTGGGCCAGGATGTCATCGAGGACTTCCGATGTCATCGGTTGGGCCGCGCGGCTGGCATAGAGACAGCGGACAAGCATTGGCGCCTCAGTCTTTCAGATTGATCAGGGACAGGAATTCGCGGCGCAGCGCCGGATCACGGAGGAACGAGCCGCGCATGACGCTGTTGACCATCTTGGACCCGGTATCCTTCACCCCGCGCCAGTGCATGCAGAAATGATCGGCCTCCATCACCACGGCGAGTCCGTCGGGCTTGACCATCTTCATCAGCAGTTCGGCCAGCTGGGTGATCGCCTCCTCCTGGATCTGCGGCCGGCTCATGATCCACTCGGCCAGCCGGGAGTACTTCGACAACCCGATCAGGTTGGAGTGCTCGTTCGGCATCACCCCGACCCACAGCCGCCCCATGATCGGGCAGAGGTGGTGGCTGCAGGCGCTCCGCACCGTGACCGGACCGATGATCATCAGCTCGTTGAGTCCCACGGCATTCGGGAACTCGGTGACCGGGGGAATCGGCACGTAGCGGCCCCGAAACACCTCCTGGACGTAGAGTTTGGCTACCCGCCGGGCGGTGTCCTGGGTGTTGTGGTCGTTGACGGTGTCGATCACCAGGCTCTCCAGCACCGCCGTCAGCTTGCCCGCAACCTCCGTGACCAGTTCCTCGGTCTCGCCGGGTTGGATGAACTCGGCGATGTTGTCGTTGGCGTGGAAGCGGCGCCGGGCCGCCTGCACCCGGGCGCGGATCCGGGCGGAAACAGGCAGCGCCGGCGAATCGGCGGGGGGCTCGGAGGTATTGCTCATGGGATTCATCCGCAGTTCGATGGGGCGGACCAGCATCGGCCCGGGACTGGCAACAGGGAGTGTACCACCGAGAGGGGAGCCGCCGCGAGTCCCCGGCGCTCGCGATGATTCCGCAGGGGCCGGGCAGGCCCGGCCCGCGGACATCGACAGACGGGGCTCGGGTTGTTGATCGTCTCGCGGCTGAAGCCGCGGCTCGGCCAGGTGGGTCGCTGAAGCGACCTGGCACGGATCCACAGGGGCCGATGCGGCTGCGGAGTGCCACCCGCTCGGCGATCGCTTCGCGTCCGGCAAGGACGCTGCCTTCGAACCCCAGTACCGCGCGTTCGGCGCGGGTCAAGCGTTCTTGCAGTGTGGTCACCGCCGTTGGGTCAGCGGTGAAGTCAGAGGGATGCGCCCGGACTAGACCAGGATCCGGGAGGCCCGCTCCATCTGTTTACGATCCCGCGTGTTCCTACGACCCTCCTTAGGATCGCGGCGGCGGACACAGTGGTGCACCCGATGGGCGGGGTGTCCCGCCCATCGGGTCCGTGACACAAACGTCGACGTTCAGCCGGCCATCTTGCGGCAGGCTTCCGCACACGTGCGGCACGCCTCAGCGCACTGCTTGCAGTGGGTCATGTCGTGTGCACCGCATTCCTTCGCACACCAGTCGCAGACGTCCGCACAGAGCTGGCAGAGCTGCTTCGCGAACGGGCTGTGCCGAGCAATCGCATCCGCACAGAGCCGGCAGAGCGCCGCGCACTCGATGCAACAGGCCGGGCACGCGTTCATGGAGTCCTTGGCCGCCATGTGCGCAAAGCAGTGGCCACATGCGGTGGCGCAATCGTTGCAGGCGCTGATACAAGCCACTTCCAGCTCGTCAAGATGTTCACTCATTGTGATGCTCCCTGGTAAGAATGGCAATGCTTGCCAACGAATGATCATCACCGTGACGTGGCAGGACCATCACCCAAAGGGCGTAGTTCCATTGTCCGATGGCGGCCATGCACGCTGGCTTTGCGGGGGGGGGGTGAACGGCAGGGGTACGATACCATCAGAAGTTGTGCAGCACATCCGGGAGGAGCACTCATTTCGGGCCGAACCGGCGGCGGCCATCGTCACTTGCCGGCAGCCAGCCGGAGTCCGGCCAGCAGCACCATGTCGTTGCGGGTGTCCGAGCTACCCCGGCTGTGGAGTGGCTTGAAAATGAGGTTGGAAACGCGCGTTACGACAGAAACACCAGATGGTCGGCCCATCCGGCCAGGTAGAGACCGATGCCATAGATCGTGTGGGTCAGCAGGCTTTGCAGGCGAGCGGCGCCGGGGTGTGAGGTGCGCCGGGCGCCCATGGCCGGCTGCATGACCAACAGCGGCACGACCACGGTGCCCAGCCCGACCATCAAGGCGGGGGCAAGGGTGGGCCGGTGCAGCCATTCCAGCCCCCAGACGCTGAGGAGGACGGCGGCGAAGCCGGTGCCGATCAGGTAGTGCATGGCCCAACCGATCAGCCGTTCGCCGCGCACCGGGGCGGCGGCCCCGATGGCCCGGTGGCGGAACCGTCCGGCGGCCATGTGGCCGAACCAGCGCCCGAGCAGGGCGTAATCCAGCCGGGGCAGCCCCAGCAGCGGGCGCCGGAGGACGCCCCAGATGTCCATCAGCGCCGTGGCGCCGATCCCGACAAACAGCGCATGACCCAGGTACTCCATGTGTCCTCCTCCGGTGGCCCTTGACCCTCCGAGGAGTCACGTTACAACTTCAAGTCCACTTGAAGTCAAGAGGGGGCGGCATGGACATCTCGGAGGTGGCCCGGCGATCCGGGACGGCGCCCTCGGCCCTGCGGTTCTATGAGGAAAAGGGACTGATCCAGTCGGCCGGGCGGCGCGGCCTTCGCCGCCAGTACAACGCCGGGGTGCTGGAGCAGCTGGCGCTGATCACGCTGGGACGGGCGGCAGGGCTTACCCTGGAGGAGATCGGCCGGATGCTGCAGGTCGGGGGGCGCACCCAGGTGGACCGTGGCCTCCTGGCGGCCCGGGCCGATGAGTTTGACCAGCAGATCCGAAAGCTGACCTCGATCCGCGACGGGCTGCGGCACGCCTCGGCCTGCCCGGCGGCCGACCACATGGAGTGCCCCAAGTTCCGTCGGTTGATGGGGTTGGCCGTGTCGCGGGCAGCAGCAAAGCCGGGAACGCGGTCGAGGCCGCCGCGCGGTCCTGGCAAGGGTGGACCCCGGGTGGCAAAGCGCCCGACAACAGTTGGAACGGACTGACGAACTCGGCGCAGAACGCTTCCTGGCCGAGGTGGGGATTGCCGCCCGGCTCGACCATCCACATATCGTGACGCTGATCGATTCGGGCGCGGCCGATAGGCTGCTGTACTCCATCGCCCCTGCCTGCGCGGTGAGTCGCTCCGCGACCGGATGGCGCGCGATAGTGCCGGTCCCAACGCCGGCAAATCCCCTGTTCCTTGGTCGCGGCGGACAGGACACCGGCTGGGGAGCGGCCGCAACGGGATGGGGGTCAGCGGGTCAGCGGGCTTTCCAATCCTTGGAGTCATCTGGCGGGCGGATGGTTTGGGTGGTAAGGTGGGGGACCTGGGCGGTAGCAATCCGATGGCGGCTACGCGGCGTGTGCCCCCGCTGCAGTTCCTTCCCAACGAGGTCACCCACAATGTCCAGATGATGCGCCACACGCTTGCGGCGGCCCTTGCCGCGACCGTGGCCCTGTTGCCGCCGGAGCGCCGAGCCCATCGCGCGATCGCATCTTCGTCATTCAGGCAGCGACAGACGGGCAGATCGGTACCATCGGCATCCCCCGGTACGAACAAACGGTATGGGCCATCAACGGCAGGTCCTGGCCTCACACCGAACGCCTCGACGCCACCGTTGGCGACACCCTGCGCTGGCGCGTCATCAACGTCGGCAAAGACACGCACCCGATGCACTTGCATGGGTTCTACTTCTCGGTTGATGCGGTCGAGGGCCCCAACAACATGGATCCACCGCTGCCGAACGTAGTGACCGCACGCCTGAGCGCGTTCGCAACCATGTCGATGTCGTGGATGCCGGAGCGCGCGGGCAACTGGCTCTTCCACTGTCACTTCGCCGATCACATCGTGCCGCATGGCACGCTCGGCGGAGAATCACCAGGCGTCGGCGTCGAGCGCATCGGGCCGTGGCCCGGGCGCACGGTGCACGCGGACCCGCAGAATCACGCCGTGACCGCGATGGCCGGGCTGATCACCGGCATCGTCGTGCGCGAGCGCTCGCTCGCCCACGAGGCCGAACCGCCTGGAGCGCGGCGAGCACTGCGACTCGTCGCGATCCAGGATCCTGAGTTCCCCGATGCGCAGCCATCGCTCCGATTCGTGCTCGATACTCCCCATGACCCCCGAGGTCGGGTCGAAGCGTGGCCTGGACTCAGTGTGCCCCTCAACCTCACGCGCGGTGAGCCGGTCGCGATCACCGTGGTGAACCGGATGCGCGAGCCCACCGCGGTCCATTGGCATGGCATCGAGCTCGACAGCTACTTCGATGGTGTTCCCGGGTTCTCCGGGTCCGGCACCCGCCTCTCACCGCTGATCGCGCCGGGCGACTCGTTCGTTGCTCGTTTCACGCCTCCTCGCGCCGGGACATTCATGTACCACTCGCATGTCGATGAGCCGCGTCAGCAGCGCGCCGGCCTCGTCGGCCCGCTGATCGTCCGCGACGACGCGGCGGCGGATATGTCCCTGGACATCACCTTTCTCTTCAAGCTCGCGCGCGCTCGCGACAACGGGCCGTTCGAGATCAACGGCCAACTCAATCCGGACACGCTACGGTTGCGCGCGGGACAGCAGTATCGGATACGCTTGATTGCATTGCAAAACGAATTCCCTGTCCTCACCGCCACCATTACGGCGCGTGCCGACAGTGTGTTTGGGGCAGACCAGGATGCACAGATCGTCCAATGGACTCCGGTCGCCAAGGACGGCGCCGACCTCCCCGCCACCTTCAGGACGCTGAAACGTGCCCGGCAGGTCATCAGCATGGGTGAGACATACCATTTCGAGTTCACACCCGCCGGAGCGGGAAACTTGCGGCTGGAGCTCCGGAGAGGCGGGCGACTGGCCGCGCGCACACCGATCAGTGTGTACTGAAAACCTTGGCGTGGCCTGCACTCCCGCTGTTGCTTTGCAGTACGCCAACTCGGTGACAACTGGCTCGGATCTGAACGGTTTGCCGGCGGCCCGGAGCCGGTTGTAGAAGCTCCGGAGTATGGGATGGTGCTTGATCCCGACAAGCGTGGCCAGGGGGAGTGTGGCGCGCACGGGAGCCCGCCCAACCCAGACCATTCGCTTGCCGCGCATCGTGTGGCTGTCCCGATTCAGAGCGACGATGCGGACCAGGGCCGCGCGCCAAAGGTGCCGCCTTCGTTGGTTGGAGCTCCGCAGCCGTCCCTCAGGGTGTGGCGGCCCGATTCCCCGGGTGCCACCGCAGCAGCACCACTCCCAGCCCGATCAACCAGAGCGGCAGCACCACGTTGTTCGCCTCCGCGACCATGGCCACCGCATCGGTCACGTTGCGAAGCGATGCCAACAGGCCAATCACCCCGGCGGCCACCCCGGCGTAGCCTGCCCACCGGCGTCCGGAGCGCATCATGGCGTAGCCAGTCAGCAGGAAGAACCCGTTGAGCCCCAGTTCTCCCAGGAACTCACCGATGGCGTTGCCCAGGTAGCGGTTTGCCCCCGCGAAGACGGCGTCGATCGCGACTCGTGCGTCGGGGGCCGCCGTGGCGTAGCCGTGGGCCAACTCCCAATGGAGGGTTGGCCAGCGGGCCAGGCCGAGGAACATGCTCACCGCCGCAGTGCCCGCGAGCACCAGCGCCGCCCGCATCGCATTCGGCGCCCAGTTTCGCAGCGCGGCTGCCGCACCGATTCCGGCTGGGACCAGGAGGAGCGGCAGGAGCGAGTAGACGATCCAGACCCCGCGGCCCGTATTCCCCAACTCCAGCAGCCGTGGCAGCACCTCGGCGGCGGTTCCGTCGAGGACGTCGGGGTAGTTGAACTGTGCCGCCAGATAGCCGAATACGGTAGTGAAACCCGCCGCCGCCAGAATGAGCGACCAGCCACCCACGACGATGGCGCAGCGATACTCGCCGCCGGTGGCGGGCGAACGGAACACCGTGACGTAGGCGCCCTGCTCGGCGCGAGTCGGTGCCTGGGCAAAGCCTGTGGTCGGGACCATCAGTGCTGCATGCAGGACCAATCGTGAGTACGCATGCATCGGGACAGCCTCGGGTTGAAGTTGAATCAAGCTACCCCACGCCTCCCTTCTGGCCGTTGACCGAAGCCGCCAATGTCGTGGCCGTAGGCGCCAACCTGCTCGCAGCCGTCCCCCAGCCCGACTCGGAGCCCGATGCGAGAGAGTTCTGTGGCCGCTCCAATCGTCGCCGACATGCTGCGGTACCTCGAACGCGCCGGCGTCCCGCTCCAGGATGCCGCGCGCGAGGCCGGCATTGCTGTCCCCTTCCCGGCGGGACCCGAGGATCGGGTCCCTGGCGGGCAAGTCGAACGGCTCTGGCGGGTGGCGATGGAGCGCACCGGCGACCCGCTGGTCGGGCTGCACATGGCGGAGGCCTACAGTTCCGGCGCGCTCGATATTCTGGGCTATGTCATCCTCAGCTGCCGGACCATCGGCGAGGTGCTGCACCGACTGGCGCGGTATGCCCGCATCATGAACGATGGAATGCGGATCGAGGTGGTGCGCGAGGGCAAGGTGGCGTGGTGCTGTTGCAGTTGTGTCGCCTCGCTGGACAACTACCTCCTCCGGAGCCCGGACCAGGCCATCGACACCGTCTGGGCTGGACTGACCCGGGAGCTCGGTCGGCTCACTGCCAAGCCACTGGTCCCGACGGCGGTCTGGTTTCGGCATCGCGCGCCGCCCAAGGAACTTGTCGGGGAGTACCAGCGCGTCCTGAAAGCGCCAGTGACCTTTGGCACCCGCGAGGATCGCTTCATTGTCCCGATCGGCCATCTCGAAGAACCGGTGCCCTCCGCCAACGCCACACTGCTCCGCACCTTCGATCAATACGCGGACAATGTGCTGGCGGGGATGGGACGGCAGGGCACGAAATCTCACCAGGTGGCACGGGTGCTGGCGGGGCGGCTCAAGGGTGCCGTCCCGCCGCTGAGCGAGATTGCCCGCAAACTGGCCATGAGCGACCGCAACCTCTCGCTCGGCGCGATCTATGCCTCGTCGATTCTGCCGGGCGTCGCCGAGACGAATCTTGGCGTGCAGATCGGCGGGGCGGTCTCACGGGCAATCCCGGGTGGTGCCGTCACCCTCGACGGATCGCTCAACTACCAGCGGATCAAGCCGGACGCCGCGACCCTCGACCAGTACTCGCTGACGCTGGGGTGGCGGCACGGCATCGCGCCACAACTCATCCTCATCGGCACCAGCCGGGTCGACGTGAACCACGTCTGGGCGCTGCGCTATCGCAGCACCACCCTGGCCGGGGTCGGCGTCCACCTCGTCATGCGTCCCACGCTCTCCCTGGTCGTGGCGCCTGGAGTCGGCTACGTGAAGAGCGAGCAGACCGACCTGGGTCGCCTCTACTCCTTTGCCAATGGGCAGGCGCCGGGCGTCGACGGCATGGCGTGGGGGGTCCACGACATGTTCACGGTCCAGCTGACGCCGATGCTGAGCTTCAGCCAGGGCCTCCTCTGGTTGAAGGGCGGGCGCACCAAGGCGCAGACGCACGTCGAGTTCGCTGCCCGGCTGACCGGCATGGTGACCAGGCATGTCGGACTGCTGATTGTCTTCCTGCGGTCCTACGACAGCAGCATTCCGGCTCCCGTCAAAAACACGATCTCCTCCCTCAATTCCGGGATCCAGCTCAGACCATGAATACCACAGCGTGGGTTCTCGGATTGCTGGGCGCGCCGGCAACGGCGGCGTTCGGTCGGTGGGCCGGATTTGACCGGGAACGGTCGTACTATCCGGTGGTGTTGATCGTGGTCGCGACCTACTACATCCTGTTCGGCGCGATCGCCGGGTCGGCCCGCGTCGTCCTGATCGAGACGATTGCGGCGTGCTGCTTTGTCGGATTGGCTGGGCTCGGCTTCAAGTATGACCTGCGTCTGGTTGCTGTCGGGTTGGCTGGACACGGCATCTTCGACTTCCGGCACGCTCGCCTGGTGCCCAACCCCGGGGTACCTCCCTGGTGGCCGGAATTCTGTGCCGCCATCGATGGAGCGCTGGCCGCCATCCTGCTGTTGCTGCTCTGCCGGGGAGTCCTGAGCCGCAGGCCGAATGACGGTCCACGAGGTCACCGGGCCGGGATGTGAGTGATGGAGTCAGTGGGTCAGTGGCTCAGTGGTAGTGCCGGCCCGAAGCCGAAACGCGATCCGCCAGGCGGCCCTTGTCCCCTCACCTGCCTTCTCGCCGGACCGTAATGCTCCTCGCTTTGACCCTTATCCCCCGCTATCCCCCGCAGATTGTCGATCGCCACAACATAATGGACGTCAAGCTGCAGCTAGTCACAATGCCATATAACGTAAAGTATAGACTTGACAAATATTCATATAAAGACAAGTTTTACCTTGTCACAGACAACGACTGTGCCATGATATAGCTGGACAAACCCGATATCAAGTGGCATAAGGATATATGAACAAACAACTTAAAAGCCTCAGACTACGCCAAATCGAAAGGTCGATTGAACCATGGCGCGGCCCAGCCGATCAGCCTCGACCCAGAGGTGGCTGGGTGCAGTCGATCAGGCAGGCACTGGGCATGAGTGCCTCTCAGCTCGGGCACCGGCTGGGCCTGAGCCGGCAGGGGGTGGCCGACCTGGAACGGAGGGAAGTGGGCTCCGCGGTTACACTAGCTGCTCTGGAACGGGCGGCGGCGGCCATGGATGCTAGGCTGGTCTACGCCATCGTCCCCTGCCACAGCCTTGAAAAGACGAGGCAGGCACAGGCCCACAAGCGAGCGGAACAGCGTTTGAGGCGTATCGCCCACAGCATGCACCTGGAAGCCCAGGCGGTGTCAAAGCAGGAGTATCTGACCCAGCTCGCCGAAAACGAGCAGATGCTGCTCGACAGCTGGTCTCGGCACCTTTGGGACGCGGAGGATCTGTTACCAGCGAAGGAGTAGCGCAACGCGCCGACGACGAGCCAGAAGGAAACACTCCGCTCGACGAGGACGAAGCGACTGCCCTGATTCCCGGCCACTTGACCACGAGGGACCAGTTGAACTCGTGGGAGCAGGCCAATATCACGGCAGCCGTACGCTGGCTTGCAAGTCGACGAGACGTTACGTCACCGCTGGAGATCGGGTTCCTCAAAGAGCTCCACCGGAGGATGTTCGGCGGCACATGGACCTGGGCGGGTCAGTTTCGGACGACCGAAAGGAACATCGGCGTGGCACCCCATGCCATTCCGGAGCAACTCGCCAACCTGCTGGAGGACACCAGGCACTGGCTGGATCACGGCATATACTCTGACGACGAGGTCGCGGTCCGACTGCATCATCGGTTGGTCTCCATACACCCGTTTCCCAACGGGAATGGACGACACGCACGACAGGTAGCCGACATGCTGCTCACCTCTCGGGGTGCGCGGCCGTTCAGTTGGGGGTCAACGGACCTTGATCACTCCGGCAGGGCACGGTCACGATACCTGAGCGCACTTCGACAAGCGGACCACGGAGACATCGGAGCACTCCTGGCATTTGTACGGACGTAGGATGTGCGTGAGGCCACCCGACAAGTGCAGGAACCAGTCGCGGGGGGCCGCCACTCAAGTCGCGGCTCGGCGAGGGATCGTCCCGACCCATGATCAGGCCCGCCACATCGTCCGCAGCGTCAAGACCGGGCGGCTCTAGCGGCGAAGTCTGCCGGACCACATGTTTACTGGGTTCGCACCGGAATTGCCCAACGGGCAGCCCAGTGCGTCCCAACCAGACCACACGATTCTCATCCGATCCTCGGAGACCCCATGCGCCATCCCGTCCCGTTCCCCCCGGTCCGCACCACCTGGGCCGCTCGCGCGATGAGCATCGCTGGCCTCACCCTCCTGGTGCCTGCGCCAACTCTGCGCGCCCAGCAGCCGGTGGCCGCCGCCACGACCATCGCCGACAATCCAGAGGTCCTGGCGGCACAACGCCTCTTTTCAGCGTGGATGGAGGGCCAGATCGCCTATCGCGGACTGCCCGGCATCGCGGTAGGCGTGGTGAGCGACCAGCAACTGGTCTGGGCCAAGGGGTATGGCTTTGCCAATGTCCAGGCCAAACTGCCGATGACGCCCGCCACCAGGTTCCGGATGGCTTCGCACAGCAAGTTGTTCACGGCGACCGCCATCATGCAGCTCCGGGAGCAGGGCAAGCTTCGCCTCGATGATCCCGTCTCGACCTATCTGCCGTGGTTCAAGGCCCAACCCGCCGGCGATGACGATGGCCCAATTACGATCGAACAACTCCTGAGCCACAGCTCCGGTCTGCAGCGCGAAGCGGGCGATCACTGGACGTCGTACGAATTCCCGACCGCCGAGGAACTCCGGACCATGTTTGCGGATCGCAAGGCAGCGTTCGCCCCTGCGGTGCGGTGGAAGTACTCCAACCTGGCGTACAGCGTTGCCGGGATGGTGGTCGAGGCGGTGAGTGGGCTGAGTTGGGCCGACTACCTGCAGCGCAACATCTTCGACCCCCTGAGCATGCAGGCCTCGAGCGTGGACCGGGACGTGCCGGGGCTGGCCGTCCCCTACGCACGCCGGATGCCCGACGGTACCCGCGAGGTGCTCCCCTTCGTGGACGCCCGCGGCATGGCGGCCGCCACCGGGCTCACCTCCACGGTGGAGGACATGGCGCGGTTCGTGTCGGCGCAATTCCGGAAGGGGCCGCGCGGCGGGGCCAACATTCTCAGCAGCGGCTCGCTGCGTGAAATGCACCGGGTCCGCTCGGTGGAGAACAACTGGACCTCCGGAACTGGAATCGGTTTTTCCATAAGCCGGGTGAACGACCGGACCTTCGTCGGCCATGGCGGCGGGTATCCCGGCAACACGACCCAGACCCTCATCCAACTCGATGACAAGGTCGGTGTCATCGTCCTGACCAACACCAACGACTCCAACCCGTCGGACATCGCGCGACAGTTGATGTTGACGGTGGGCCAGGCGGTGGCCCGCGTCGCCGTCGGCAAGCCGGTGGTGGTGGCGTGGGACCCCACGTGGGCTCGATTTGCGGGATTGTACCGCGGGCGGGGCGGCGACTCGCAGGTGGTACTGATGCACGAGCGGCTGGTCCTCATCACGCCGAACGGCACCAGCGTCGAGAATCCGATCACCCTGGTGCCGCTGGGCGAGGGCCGGTTCCGCTTCACCGCGCCAACGGGCGGCGGCGTCATTGGCGAAATCGTGCGCTTCGTGGAGGAGCCCGGGCGGCCCATGCGGATGTACACTGGCGACAGCTGGATCGATCGCATTCAGCGGTAGGCTGGCAATCCCGAGGCTCTCGCCACCTATGCGATAGGGGCCGGGCCTGCCCGGCCCGCCCGACGAATAGCGCACGCGGATCGGCAGGGGTCGGACGCGTCCGGCCCCGTGGACATCGAACAAAGCGACGCGGCGTATTGGTTGTTCCCGAGGCTCTCGCCTCGGGCTCGGCTTGGGAGGTGGCTCTCGCCACCCGTCGGGAAGGCGCAGCCGCGTGAGCGGCTTCATCGGCCGAGCCCTGGGCGTGAGCCCAGGGACTACACGCGCGGGTCCACGAGGCCGGCATGATCATGCCACGAGTGGTCCTCTATACCCACGAGGATCCGAGGACCCTGGTTCCCCAACTGTCGGCGGCCCGGATCCACCGTGCCGACCAGCTCGGGGTCTACAGCCTGGATCGCGACTTCGTGGACGCGCTGGCCACCAAGCTGGAGCGCCGGAACCGGTTTGGCAGGTCGGTATCTGTCGCCCAACTCTATGTTACTATTGGAGATGAGACTTTTTCGGTTGCCATCGGGCGCCACCCCCTGCCGTGCACTTCGTGAGCCCTTGCCCCTCGTTCCAACGCGTCTCCAAGTGAATATCTGCTTCCCTGACTTGGCGCGACGTGCCTGAGGCCTGACATGCTTCGCTCTCCCCATGCCACCCGCCGGACCCCGACCCGCTTGGCTGCGCTGGCCTTGGCGTTCGCCGTTGCCACCGCCTGCGGTGGTGATTCCGCAGCCCCAGTCCCACCGCCGGTTCCACCGCCGCCGGCACCGCCCCCCCCGCCGCCGCCCCCCCCAGGTCCGATTGACATCGTTATGAACCAGGTACCCCTCGGTCCGCAAGGCGGCGACCTCAAGGTGGTCAAGGCCGGAAGCCCGCTCAACGGACTTACCATCTCGGTGCCGAGTGGCGCGTTTTCCGGCACCACGATCTGGACCGTGAGCGAGATGAAGGACGTCCGGCCCACGCTCCCCTCGAGTGTGAGGCAGGTTGGCGCCACCATCCAGATCCAGAACGGCCAGCGGTACGCCCAGGAGCCGTTCTTCCTCGCCATTCCGATCCAGGTGCGGGCCGATTCCGCGGTGGCCGCGTTCATGCGCGACCCTGCCACCGGAACGTTCGAGCTGATCCCCACGATCGCCCGGACCGACACCTCGCTGGTGGTGATGACCCAGCATCTCTCAGCGGACATGCTGGTGATTCCGGAGACCGGCGCCGCGCTCCACATGTCCGGCCCAGCCAGCGCGGGGGTACCACCGACGGGAGAGATCCAGATCTTCCTGGTCGGGACTCCGCTCGACGGCTTCGACACCAGAATCGTCACGTCGTTCCGGCCGGGAGTGGACGACTGGGAGTTCTCCAACTACGGAACGGAGCTCACCCCGGCCGGATATTGCTCCGGTTCCACGTTCACGGCGCTGGTGCACCATTACAACCGCAAGGGATCCAAGGGGGCGCTGTACGGGCTCTACGACAGGCTTAGCAGCATCGAGCCCGACAACCCGGATGGCATCCGGATGGCTTCGGTCATGCAGCGGGAGAGCAATTGGAGTGGCACGGCGGACCAGGTGGTCGTGCTCAAGGCCCAGCAGCGCCTCGCCACGCTGGGCCAAGCGCTGGGGGGTCCGGGATGGATGCAGGTCCAGCTCCAGAGCCTCCAGCTTGCCATACTCGCCACGAGCAAGGCCCAGCTACTCGGCATCTATCGGCCGGGTTGGGTGGAGGGGCACTCCATCATTGCCTTCGAGATCGAGCCGGGTTTCCCCAATGGACGGGTGCACGTCGCGGATCCGAACGAACCCGGGCTGGGCCGCACCATCCAGGTTTTCAACAACGCGCTGCAGCCCTTCGAGTTTTCAAGGAACTCCCTGGCGCCGTCGGCGACCTACACCAACCTCATCGTGATGGGCGCGACCTCGCTGGTGCCGTTGCACCGGATCAACGCCCGCTTCGTGGAGCTCGAGGCCGAGACGGCGGGCGACGCGGAGTTCCCCGAGGCGTGGCTCGAGGCCCGGGACCCGGTGGACACCGCGTGGCACAAGATCACGGGCACCGTCAAGACTGCCAGCGATCACGTGATCCTCCGGACCATGTGTCCGCGGTGCGCTTGGGCCCGCAGCCAGGCCGAGCCGGAACGCGCGATCACCAGGGTGTACGACGATCAGGGCCTCCCGGTGGTCTCCGACCTCAGTGCAGCAGATGGCGCCAACGTCCCGCTCGAAGATGGTGTGAACGACTTCGGGGTCGAGCAGCAGTCGTTCGGTGGGGTAGACCAGCTGAATCAGCCTGAGCCCCCGAAGTACCTGGATTTCTCCTGGATTACGCTGGATCGGGTTCCCTTCGAGCTCACGATGTCGCCGCAGTTCCCCGCGGCGGGAGAGGACGTGACGTTCACGGTCGAGAACGGCGGAATTGGCAATGCCACCTCCCGGTACCGCTGGACGGTCGCGAACGATCCGCCGGTGATCACCGCCTTCGGCACCCGGACATTGACCGTCCCCGCTCCCAACGCCTCGAGCTACCTCGTCACGGTGGAGCTGATCGACCCGGCCGACATCAAGCTGGCGAAGGCCGAGCTCCGGACGGGGGATCAGCCCTTCTGGCGGATCACCAGCTTCATCGACCAGGACGAGCTGCTCGACCTGAACATTGAGAGCGACCTTGGCACACTGCTGCTTCGCATTCTGGCGGCGCCGCAATCGGGGCTCATCGCCATCGATGATGAGGGGGGAGGCAAGTCGGTGCTGCGGCTCCGGGTCCTGCAGAACGGGTTGTGGAGCCTCTCGAACTGCTGCCCGCCGCCCGGGCCGCTGCTGCCTGGAGAGGTCCAGACCACCCTTGGCACCGTGCCGGAGCAGGTGCATACGGTCGGGGGCGTCTTCCTGGGCTGGAACGTCGACCGCTGGGCGCAAACCAGCCTGGGCCTGGGCACCGGCACGCTCACCGGGCAATACATTGAAAGTCTCACGACCTACCCCCTCGAAGGCGGGGGGACCGTGATCGGGCCGACCGGCGTCCTTCGGATCACCGGCAACCGTACCGGTACCACCATGACCGGAGTGATTTCCATAACGGGGTGGTTCACCACTACCAACGCGAACAACGAAAGCTACCTCGACCCTGACCCGGCCACGTTCAGCTTCCCGTTCACGGCGGTCCGGCTGCGCTGACGGGATCGCCGCGCACCGGGTGGCCGTGTCTCCTCCTGGCGCGGCCATCCGGCTGGCACGCCCCGGGTTCCCGGTGCGGGCGCGGTGCGGTATCGCACGGGTACCCTTGCCCCCGCACCCCGACCCACCGGAGCATGCCCTGACTTCCACCCGCCGCGACTTCCTTGCCACCACCGCCACCGCCTCACTTGGCCGACCACGGCACTCCCTGGCCCAGCAGGCCCTGGCCCCGCAGGCCACCTTCACCCCGATCCGCCGGAACGTCGGCTTCTTTACCATGCGAGGCGGCACCATCGGCTGGCTGGTCAACCCCGCCGCCGTGGTGGTGGTGGACAGCCAGTTCCCCACCGAGGCTACCGCCTGCCTGGCGGGGCTCAAATCGCGCTCGGGGAACCGGGGCGTGGATGCCCTGATCAACACCCACCACCACGGCGACCACAGCGGTGGGAACATCTCCTTTCGCGGCGCCGCCCGGCGCGTTGTGGCGCACAGCATGGCAGACCAGCACATGCGTCGGCCCCCCGGGCGCCCAGCCCCCGTCCGACCAGCTGTACCCCGACACGACCTCTATCAACAGCTGGTCGGCCGAGGTGGGCGACGAGCGGGTCGTCGCCCGCCACCATGGCCGGGCCCATACCAGTGGCGATGTCGTGATCACCTTCGAGCGCGCCAACGTGGCCCACATGGGTGACCTGATGTTCCACCAGCGACACCCGGTGGTGGATCGCGCCGCCGGTGCACTGATGTGCAACTGGATGCGGGTCCTGGACCAGGTGGCGGCCGACCACGTCTCCGACACCATCTATATCTTCGGCCACGTCAACACCGGGCTGCCGCGAGGAGATCCTGGCCATGCGTGATCCACTCCCCGGCTTCGAGTCCTGGGGACGGTTCGGCCAGCCCGGCGTCCGCGACGCGCTGACCTGCGCGTACGAAGAGGTGACGGCGGGGGAGTGAGAGGTCAGATGAAAACGGTAGGGGCGAGGCCTGCCTCGCCCGCCTCATGATCCGCGCCGGGCTCACCCGGGCCACGGCATTCCATTCAACGGAGCAACCATGCAGCTCGCCGTGTTTTCCATCAGCCTGGCGGTCAAGGACATTGCCGCATCCCGGGCCTTCTACGAGAAGTTCGGCTTCACGATCTTTGGCGGCAACGCCGAGCAGGGCTGGCTGATCCTTAAGAACGGTGACACGATCATCGGCCTCTTCCAGGGCATGTTCGACAAGAATATCCTGACGTTCAACCCTGGGTGGGACACCAACGCGCAGAACGTGGACCCTTTCACCGACGTGCGTGAACTGCAGCGCCAACTGAAGGCCCAGGGTGTGACGCTCACGACCGAAGCCGATGAGTCCACCTCTGGTCCGGCAAGCTTCACCACGGTGGACCCCGACGGGAACCCGGTCCTGGTGGACCAGCATCGGTGAGCCGGAAGCAGGTCCGTTGAGTCCCACCGGCATGGCCCGACTCGCCGGGGGCGGCTTGATGGGGGGAGGACCCGGTCCTCAAGCGCCCCGAACCGCAGCGGCGGCGTTGCTGGCGTGACGCGGCCAAGTACGCCGCGGCACGCCGCACCGGGTCACCCCTCGATCTTGTAGATCTCCCGGCTGCCCCGGCAGGGTCCCTCCGTGACAGCCGCCCCGCTCCCCAACCGGCCCTCGCGCGGACGCTCCTCCGGCGATAACTTGGTGCCCATGAGCATTCCGACGCGTGCATATCCGGCAGCGATCCGCCGCTCGATCCCGGCGGCCTTCCTCGTGGTGATCGCCGCCTGCAGCCCCGCGGCACCACCGGAGGATGCCCCGCTCGATGCCGTCCCCCCGGTTCCGGCAGCCGAGCAGGAGGCCTTCTGGGCGGCGCTCACGGCACACTGCGGCCGGGCCTACGGCGGCAAATTGTCAGACGTCACGCCGCACTACCAGGGCAACGTGGGCCGCGCAGCGGTGATCCACTTCTTCGACTGCGACGCCAACCGGATCCACATCCCCCTGCACCTGGACGACGACCGCTCCCGCAACTGGATCCTGACCCGCGTGAACGGCACCATCCGGCTCAAGCATGACCACCGGCACGCCGACGGCACCGAGGACTCGGTGACCCAGTATGGTGGAGATGCCTCGGTCCCCGGCCTGGCCACCCGGCAGATCTTCCCAGCCGACGTCCACACCGCCAGCATTCTTCCCCTCCGAGCGGACAACTTCTGGTTCTTCGATTTCGTGACCCCCGAAACGCTGCAGTACGGTGTCCACTGGCCCAAGATGGGGCACTCCATCCGGTACGAGTTTGATCTCTCCACCCCCGTCCCGGCGCCACCGCCGCCGTGGGGGTACGGGCCGAGATAGCCTGTGCCCCGTCCGTTCCAGCGCACCCATCCATCCGGAATCCCGTCATGGCCGTGACCCTGTCACCCGACGCGCAGAAGCAGGCACTGGCCTCGATCCAGCGCTTCTGCGCCCAGGCACTCGAGGCGGACATCAGCGACATCCAGGCCAGACTGCTGCTGGCGTACTTCCTGAAGGAGGTTGGTCCTTCGGTGTACAACGCCGGGGTGTCGGACGCCCAGACCTTCCTTCGCGACCGCCTGGCGGACCTGGAGGCCACCTGCTACGAACCGGAGTTCGTCTACTGGCCGAAGGAATCCTCGGTCCAGCGCAAGCGGTAGCACCACCCACCTCGAGCCCCAGATGACCCCACCGGATTTTGCCTCCGATGCCTGGCTCCTGCAGGGCCTGACCCAGTCGATCCCCGGCTGGCTCGACCTGCAGGGGGGCCGGCTGCGATTCACGACGCCCGATGAGGTGGTCTTCGAGTCGCCGCTCAGCGAGGTCACCGCCATCACCTTCCCCTGGTACTACTTCGGCGGCGGCATGAAGCTGCGCGCCGGTGGGGCACCTTACCGGATCTCGTTCGTCAAGCCGAATGGCGCCGAGTATGCGGTGGCGCGTGGGCTGGCCGCGCACGGCGACCCGGCGTCGCTGCTGCTCGCGGCCGAAAAGGTGGCCGATATCCATACCGGCCGTGACGCCGGGAGGCGGTGGCGCGCGGTGTTGGGTCGCTGATGCGGGCTGCGTGCCGCGATCAGTCCTCAGGAAGGCCGAAGGGGAGAACGTGGGGGGTCGGGAAGGTCGGGCCGACCTGCACGGGGGTCCGCGCTACCGAGCGGCCGGGCCAGGACCAGGCTTCCGCATTGCCTTGGCCGCCATGCCGAGGATGTCGTCGAACGCGTTGCCATCGCCATCGAGGTCCAGCATCGAGGCAAGGCCACCGGATGCCCTGCTGCCGGCGCCGGCGTTGCGCTGCCTGGCCATGTACCCCGCCACCAGCATCGCCACCATCGGAAGCATCCGCTTGAGGAGCGCCGGGTCCAGCCCCGACTTGGACGCCGCATCCTGCGCCACCGTCCGGCTCACTTCCTTGGAGCCAAAGATGGACCCCAGGACGTTGTTCCCGCGACTCACATCCGTCGGCTCGGGGGACAACACGTTGTCCACCAACCCGCCACCCCCGAGTTGGCCCAGGAGGCTGCCGAGGCCCTCGAGACCGGTGGGCTGGGCGCGAGCCTGCTTCTTGAATCCTCCGAGGAGCGCTGGAAGCAGCGCCGCAGCGCCACTGGCGGCCTGCTGCTCATTGATCCCCAACTCCCGCGTCATGGCGGCGCGGCCGCCCATCTGGGCGAGCATGTCCGTGACCGGCATGGACTCGGCCATTGCAGGGCTCCGGCGTCGCCCATCCAACTCGTGCCAGGCCACAGACCGGCCTTGAAGACGCTGGCCTGGGGGTCAGAGGGTCCCTTCAGCGTTGTCCCCGCAACGCGCCCATGGAGCCGCCGTCGCGAGGGAATGACTCAGGCATCCGCAAGCGCCTCTGGATCGGGAGCCCTCGGCACCACGAGCAACCGATCAATCCGGCGGCCATCCCTGTCCATCACCTCGAAACGATGCCCTCGATCACCGCCACCTCGGCGACAGTGGGCACCCGCCCGAAGGCCGACAGGATCAAGCCGGCAACGGTCCGGACCCCGGACGCTTCGTGCAGTACTGTAATCGGGATTCGGGTCCGGTCCTCGAAGTCCTGCAGCGAGCACGCGCCGTCCACCAGCCAGCTGCCATCGTCGCGCTGGACCAGGATATCGTCGTGCCCCTGGGCGGTGCCCGGCAACCCCATCGCCAGGTCGTCGAGCACGTCGGTCCGGGTCACGAGGCCCAGCACGCCGCCGCAGTCGTCCAGGACCACCGCCAACGCAGCCTGGGCTTCGCGGAACCGCTCCACCAGCTTGTGCAGCGGCAGCGATTCGGGAACATAGAGGGGGGTCAGCAGGTGGCCACGGATGTCGAGCGCCTCGCCCCGGATCGCCGGCGCCAGGAGGTCCCGGATCCGGAGGATACCGACCACCTGATCGATCGATCCCGTCGCGACCGGTATGGCCCGGTGCGTCAGCGCCGTCACCGGGCCCGGAGCTGTGCTTCCGGTTCCTCAAGATCGAGCCAGACGATGTCGGTGCGGGGGGTCATCACCGCTCCGACCGGCCGGTCGCCGAACTGGAGGGCCCGGCTGACGATCTCCGCCTCGCCGGCGTGCACCGAGCCGGACGCAAGCCCCTGCGCAATCAAGGCACGAATGTCCTCCCCGCTCACGACCTGGTCGCCGCACCATCATGGCCACCCGCTCGGGCGCCCCGAGCGCGATCCGCTTCGGCACCAGCTCACCCAGGATCAGCGAGGCAAACGTGATCGCGGCCACCACCAGCCCGAAGGCGACCTCCTCGCTCCACGACGCCAGGCCGCCGACCCGGGCGATGTAGGGCTGCACGTGCACCGCCACCCGGGCGCCGCCGAACGCGCCGACGAGGATGCCGATAAGGGTGATGCCAACCCGGACGCTGGCGAGGAACGCCGTCGGGTCGTCCGCCAGCCGGAGCGCGAACCGCGCCCGCCGGCTGCCGCGCGCGGCCAGGGCCTGGAGCCGGGATCGCTTGGCGGTGACCATCGCCAGCTCGGACATGGCGAACAGTCCGTTCGCCAGCAGGAGCGACAGGATGATCAGGAGTTCGATCAGCAGGACATTCGTGAGGGTGACACCGAGGTACGAGGACGGTTGGCGCGCGTCCTAGGTCGGCAGTCGCCTGAGGTCACGGCGCCACCACTCGCATCATCTGCGCCGAAATCCACGCCCCGTACGTCCCCACCGCATAGCCGAGCACTGCCAGCAGCACCCCGACCGGGGCCAGCGACGGGTGGAACGCCGAGGCGACGATCGGCGCCGACGCCGCCCCGCCCACATTGGCCTGGCTTCCCACCGCGATAAAGAAGAACGGCGCCTTGATCAGCCGCCCCACCCCGATCATCAGGGCGGCGTGGACCAGCATCCAGACCATGCCGAGCGCAAAGAGCGCCGGCCGCTGCACCACCGCCGCGATGTCCATCGTCATCCCGATCGTAGCGATCAGGAAATACAGCATGGCGGAACCGACGGTCGAGGCGCCGGCCCCCTCGAGCTCGCGGGCCCGGGTAAACGACAGCGCCAGGCCGGCGGTCGTCGCGAACACCACCAGCCAGAAGAAGGTACTGGTCAAGCTGAGGCGGTCCATCTCCGGGTAGTTGGTGCCGATCCACGCCGCGATCGGGTCGGCCAGGAAGTGCGACACGCCCATGGCACCGAAGCCCACCGCCAGGATCATCATCAGGTCGGAGAGCGATGGAATCCGGGCGTGCTGGTCGCGAAAGGCGGTGACCCGCTCGCGGAGGGTATCGATGGCGGTGGTGTCGGCGCCCAGCCGACGGTCGATCCCGGGCGCCCGGGGCGCAAAGAAGAGCAGCACCGCCATCCAGACGTTCGCCACCAGCACATCCACGGCAATCATCGTGCTGAACAGCGCGTCGCTGGCGCCGAAGACTTCCTTCATGGCCGCCTGGTTGGCGCTGCCACCGATCCACGAGCCGGCGATCGTGGCCAGTCCGCGCCACACCTCCTCCGGTCCCTGGCCACCGACCGTCTCCGGGCTGATGACACTGAACAGCAGCACCGCGATCGGACCGCCGATCACGATGCCGACCGTTCCGGTCGCAAACATGATCAGCGCCTTGGGGCCGAGCCGCAGGATTGCCCTGAAATCGATGCTCAGCGTCAGCAGCACCAGGGTGGCGGGCAGCAGGAAGCGGGACGCCACGTAGTAGAGCCGTGACGCCTCGCCGTCGATAACGCCAAAGGTGTTGAACAGCGACGGGATGAAATAGCAGAGCAGCAGCGACGGGACCACGCGATAGAACCGCTGCAGGGCGGGGTGGGCGTGGTTACTGGTCCAGAAGATCAGGCCCAGGGTCAGCGCCAGCAGCCCCAGGACGGCGGCATCGCCTTGGATGAGTGCGGTGGTTTCGGGCATCCGGGAAGATGCGGCCGGATTCGGAGATGCGATAGGGGCGGGCCGAGCTACAGCGATCGGCAGGAGCCGGACGTGTCCGGCCCTGTGGACCACCCGCAGACGGGCAGACTGGCGGGTCAACGGGTAACTTGAAGGCTACCCCACGCAACCACCGAGACCCGACCCAAAGGACTGGACCACCATGCCCCGACTTGCCCGTTGGCTGCCAGCCTTGCTCCTCCTCCTCGCCGCGCCCGCCGCGGCCCAGCAGAAGCCGCTCGTTACCCCCGCCGACTACGGCAAGTTCGAGTCGCTCGGCTTTGGCCAGGCGCTCTCGGCCGACGGCCGCTGGATTGCCTATCCCGTCAACCGCGTCAACGAGCAGAACGAACTCCGGATCCGACCGCTCGATCGCGATACCACGATCGTCGCCGCCTTCGGCACCACGCCACGCTTTGCCGCCAACAGCCGCTGGCTGGCGTGGACCGTCACCATCTCCCCGGAGGAGCGCGCCAAGCTCGAGAAGGACAAGAAGCCAGTTCGCACTGGAGCCGCCGTGATGAACCTGGCCACCGGCGAGCGCCAGGCCCACGAACAGGTGCGCGCCCACAGCTTCGATGCCACTGGCCAGTACCTGGCCCTGCACGGCTACGCCCCGGAAGCGCCGGCCGGCAAGGGCGCCGACCTGCGCGTCGTACACCTCTCCAGCGGCAGCGTCATGAACTTCGGCAATGTCGGGGACTTTGCCTGGAGCGATCGCGGCTCACTCCTGGCCATGACGATCGCCACCGGCACCACGATGGGCAATGGGATTCAGGTCCATGATGCCGCCAGCGGCCGACTCCGCTCGCTCGACGGGTCCGCCTCCACCTATCGCGCCCTGGCCTGGCGCAGGAATTCGGCAGACCTGGTGGCGTTGCGTTCCGATGCCGCCGCCGGGGCCACCGGCACCAGGCACCTCCTGCTGGCCTGGCGCGCCGTGGACGGTGCCACGCCGACCCGCCTGGAGCTGAACCTGGCCGCCGCCGGGGTGGCCGACACTCTCGAAGTGATCGAGCACTCCGCCCCGCGCTGGTCGGACGACGGCACCCAGGTGGTCTTTGGACTGCGGCCGGTGGTGGCCAAGCCCGCCGCCGACTCCAGCGCACGTGCTGCCCAGGCAGAGGAGGCCTCCTCGGTACAGATCTGGCACAGCTCCGATGTGGCGGTGATCCCGACCCAGAAGTCGCGCGCCACCTTTGACGCCCGCCGCACCCTGCTCAGCGTCTGGACCCCGGCCACCAATCGCGTCACCCGGATCGGCACCGAATTGTCGGAGAATTCCTCGATTACTCGCGACGGACGATTTGGCATTGAGCGCAGCGCCACCAATTTCGGCTGGGGTGCCATGTTCGGCCGGCCTTACACCGAAGTCCGGGTGGTGGACATTGCCACCGGCAATCGGCGCGTGGCACGCGAAAAGGTTCGCCAGGTGTTTGAGAGCGCGGTGGGACGGTACCTGCTCTGGTTTGATGGCAAGGACTACTGGACCCAGGACCTGCGGACCGGTGTGGAGAAGAACATCACCGCGACCCTCGGTGCCACCTTTACCAATACCAGCTGGGACACCCCGACCGATCAGATGCCGCCGTGGGGCCAGGGCGGCTGGATGAAGGACGACTCGGCGGTGTTGCTGTTCGATCAGTACGATGTCTGGCGGGTGGCGGCCGACGGGTCGCGCGGGGAGCGGATTACCCGCGGCGCGGAGGAGCGGATCATCCACCGCCCGGTGCAGCTGGACCGCCAGGCGGTGGCCCACGACCCTGTCGCCCCGATGTATTTCTCCCTTCGTGGCGACCGGACCCAAGGGAGCGGCTATGCCCGGCTGCGGCCGGGGCGTGCGGTGGAGCGGCTGCTCTACCAGCCCCGAGGCATTTCCAACCTGACCCGTGCCGACAGCACCGGCGTCCTGGTCTACACCGCGCAAGCACGCGACGACGCCCCCGATCTCTTCATTACCAACCCGGACCTGGCGGCGCCGCGCCAGGTGACACGGCTCAACCCGTTCCAGGCTGACTACGCCTGGACCCGCGCCGAGCTGGTGGACTTTACCAGTGAAGCGGGCATCCCGTTGCAGGGCGTGCTGCTCTACCCCGCCAATCACGATCCGTCGCGACGCTACCCGATGATCGTCTATACCTATGAGATCCTGACCACCGGAATGCATTCCTATCAGGTGCCGAGCGAGCGGTCGTACTACAACTACACCGCGTGGACCCAGAATGGGTACTTCGTGTTGATGCCGGATATTGTTTTTCGGGCCCGGGAGCCCGGGGTCAGCACCATCGAGGCGGTGCGTCCCGCCATCGCGGCGGTGGCCGCCAAGGGGCTGATCGATCCAACCAAGGTGGGGCACATCGGTCACTCGTGGGGCGGCTACGAGGCGGCGTACGTTCCCACCCGCAGCAACATGTTCGCTGCCTCCGTGGCGGGCGCGGCGCTGACCGACTTCGTCTCGGTCATGGGTCAGTTCCACTGGAACGGCGGCAGCCCGGAGACCTCACACTGGGAAACTGGTCAGGCCCGGATGGAGGTGCCGTTCTGGGAGGATCGCGAGGCGCACCTGCGCAACTCGCCGATCGACCGGGTCAACGAGATGACCACCCCGCTGCTCATGGCCCACGGTGACAAGGACGGCACGGTGGAGTACTTCCAGGCCACCACCTTCTACAACTACGCCCGGCGTGCCGGCAAGAACATGGTGCTGCTGGTCTACGAGGGAGAGGACCACGGCTTTGCCAAGAAGGCCAACCAGATCGACTACCACCGCCGGATCCTCGAGTGGTTTGGCCACTACCTCAAGGGCGACACGGCGCCGGCGTGGATCACAGAGGGGATGAAGCTGAGCGACCACGAGGCTGAGCGGAAGCGGGTGGCAAGGCCGTAGGGCGGGTAGGACGAGGCGCGAAGTACACCGCCCCGTAGGGGCCGAATCTATTCGGCCCGTGGAAATCGGGGCCGGGCGGCGGGCGCCCTATAGGGCGCCCCTGCAGATCCTTCGCCCCCTCGCGGGGGGCGCCCTATAGGGCGCCCCTACTCACGGCACCTTCCCCACCGACAACCGGTACGGCGCCGCATCGCCCGAATCGGCCAGGCTCTTCACCTTGATGTACACCGTGTCGCCGGCCTTCACGTCGATCGTCAGCGACTCGTTGCCGGTGTGTCCCTGCAGGTCCTGGTCGGACTGGGTGGTCGGCTCACCGTAGTTGGTGCCGAGGTAGGCCTCGAGAACCAGGTCACCCTCGACCCCTTCTTCCATGCGGGTCACCACCACCAGCGTCATCGCCTCGGTGGCCTTGATCGAGAACCAGTCCCAGAGGTCACCATCGCCGGGGCTGAGCTGGTCCTGGTGCGCGGCGCCCACCGTCAGTGGGTGGGCTTGGCTCGGCCGGCGATCCGGATCGGGCGCCCGGGCAAAGGCCGGCATCGGCACGAAGGCCCCGGCCACCGTGAACTTGGCGGCGGTCTCGACCCCGTTCCCCCGCACCTCCACCAGGTACGTCCCGGCATACGAGAGCACCACCGAGATAAGCTCCGACCCCATGTTGCCGTTCAGGTCGCGGTCGGCGTTGCCTTCCGGCACCGGCTGGCCATCCTCGTCCAGCACCGCCAGCAGCATGTCTTCGGTCCCGCTCACGGCCACCGTCAGGACTCCAGCCGCCGAGGCAACGAACCGGTAGCGCGCCGCGGCACCCCCGTCACCCAGGGTAGCGGCGACCGGATTGCCGATCGGCAGCGGGGCCTGCGCCGAGGCCAGCGGGGGTACCACAAGCAGGGCCAGGATCGGCAGGAAGCGACGGCACATGGGGGCTCCGGAGGAGTGGGTTGGGGGTTGGGGGAAAGGTAATGAGGGCGGGGAATAGGGGCTGGGGGCTGGGGTGTCGGGTGTCGGGTGTCGGAAAACGCGAGGGTGACGGTTCACGGCCAGGGAATGCGCAATGCCATGAGGACCTGTCCCCCTTTTACTCTCGATCCGACGGCATTCCCCCCACCGGGAGCATCCCATGGACGATCGCGGCATCATCTCCTCGCTGTTCGACCTCTCCTTTACCCATTTCATTGCGCCCAAACTGTGGCGGATCATGTACGGGCTCTTCCTGATCGTGGCCGGGCTCTGCGGAGTCGGCGTCCTCTTCACCATCATCGGGCTGGCCAACGGCTTCTTCGGCAAGATCGGTGGCCTGCTGATCGGGGTGCCGCTGGGGGCACTCGCCTTCCTGCTGGTGGCGATGTACGTCCGGGTCATCATGGAGGTGCTGATCGTGGTTTTCCGCGGGGTGGACTACCTCAAGGAGATCAACGAGAAGACGGGGCGGGGGGGATGAGGTAGGGATCGGATGTAGGGGCGCCCGTAGAGACGCCCGTAGAGACGCCCTATCAGGGCGTCTACGGGCGCCCCTACCCGGACTCCCCTACTCCGCCCGCCACCCCTGCAGCACGCGCAGATAGCTCGCCCGCTCAAACGCCTGCGGGTCGGGACACCGCTTCAGGTTCATGCTGCCGCGCAACTGCGCCAGCGACTCGTATTCATGCGCCTCCACCCACTGCTCGAACTCGAAACGGATCTCGGCCAGCCGCTTGGGGCCATGCTTGAGCACCGCCGACACCACCTGCACCACGTCGGCCCCGGCCATGACCGCCTTGACCGCATCGAGCCCGCTATGGACCCCACCGCTCACCGCCAAGCTGGCCCTGGTCTGCCCCGAGAGGATGGCGAGCCAGCGGAGCCGCAGCAGCAGTTCGTCGGGCCGGCTCAGCGCCAGCGCCGGGCGGACATCCAGAGACTCGGTGTCGATGTCGGCCTGATAGAACCGGTTGAAGAGCACCATCCCGCCCGCCCCGGCCGCCTCGAGCCGGCTGGCAAAGTGGGCCAGCGCCGAATAGAACGGGGACAGCTTGACCGCAACGGGAATCTTGACAGAGCTGGTCACCAGGCGCACCACCTCGATGGCACGCTCCTCGATGTCCCATCCCATGGCCAGCGGATCGGTTGGCACCCCGTAGAGGTTCACCTCCAGCGCGCTCGCCCCCGCCTCCTCGATCAGGCGGGCGTACTCGAGCCAGCCACCGGGGGTCACCCCGTTCAGCGATCCGATCACCGGCACCGCAACCGCCTCACGAATCTGGAAGATCTGCTCCAGGTACTCGTCGGGTCCCAGCGCAAAGTCCGGCAGTTCAGGCAGGTAGCTGGTGGCCTCCGCCACCGACTCCGCGGGCTGGTCCAGATGCCGGGAGGCCGCCATCGACTCGCCGGTGAGCTGCTCCTCGTACAGCGAGTGCATCACGATGGCCGCGGTGCCGGCATCCTCAAGCGCCCGCACCACGGCAAGGTTGTCCACCAGGGGAGACGCTCCCACCATGAACGGGTGGGGCAGCGTCAGGCCGAGATATCGGGTCTCCATCATGAGACCCCCGTGGGAACAACGGGCTCCGGCTCCGCCGCAGGAGCCACTCCGAGCCCGGCCAGATACTCGTACACCGACCAGCGCCGGCTCGCATCAGCCTCGGCGGCTGCCGCCAGCCGCCGGAACCGCTCGGGGTCGAGCTTGCCGACAAACCGGAAACGTGACTCGTTGCGGTGATACTCCTCCACCCGAATGCTGGGCGGTTTCGAATCGAGCTGCAGCGGCGGCAGCTGTTCCTCCCAGCGTCGCGGGTCGAATCGATACAGTGGCCACACCCCCGACGCGACGGCCAGTTTCTGCTGCTCCACCCCCTGGCGCAGGTCGTAGCCGTGGGCAATGCACGGACTGTAGGCAATGATCAGTGAGGGCCCCGTATACGCCTCGGCCTCCTGGAAGGCGCGGACCACCTGATTCATGTCGGCGCCGAACGCCACCCGCGCCACATAGACATGGCCGTAGGTCATGGCGATCATCCCCAGGTCCTTCTTGCCGGTCCCCTTCCCGGCCATGGCAAACTTGGCAATGGCGCCGAGCGGCGTGGCCTTGGACTGCTGGCCGCCGGTGTTGGAATACACCTCGGTATCGAGCACCAGCACGTTTACGTCGCGATCCTGCGCCAGTACGTGGTCGAGGCCGCCAAAGCCGATGTCATACGCCCAGCCGTCCCCGCCTACCAGCCAGACGCTCCGCGGCACCAGCGTGTCGGCCAGGTCCAGCAGTCGGTAGGCGTCTCCCGACCCGATCGAGCGGCATCGTGACTTGAGCTCCTCCACCGCCGCGCGGCTTCGCGCCAGCCCCTCGGGGGTACGGTCCTCCGGTGCCAGCAGCGGGTCGGCTGCCTCCCCACCCAGTTGCTCCCGCAGTTCGCCCACCAGCCGGCGCGCCTCGGCGCGCCGAGCGTCCTCCGAGACCCGCATGCCATAGCCGAACTCGGCGTTGTCCTCGAACAGCGAATTGGCCCAGGCGGGGCCGCGCCCGGCGCGGTCCACGGTGTACGGCGTGGTCGGCAGGTTGCCGCCGTAGATCGAGCTGCAGCCAGTGGCGTTGGCGATCACCGCGCGATCGCCGAAGAGCTGCGTCAGCAGCTTCAGGTACGGGGTCTCGCCGCAACCTGCGCAGGCACCCGAATACTCGAACAGCGGCAGGAAGAGCTGCGAGGTCTTGGCGTTGAGCCGGTGCACCGCGGTCCGGTCCACCTCGGGCAGGCCCAGGAAGAACTCGAAGTTGGCGCGCTCCCGGTCGCGGATCGGACGCTGGGGCACCATGTCGATCGCCTTGTGCCGCGGGTTACCCTTGTCCTTGGCCGGGCAGACGGTGACACAGAGGTGACAGCCGGTGCAATCCTCCGGTGCCACCTGCACGGTGTAGGCGGCGCCCTTCAGGTCCGGTCCTTTCCACGGCACCTGCTTGAAGCCGTCCGGGGATAGGACCAGCGCCTCGGGATCATACGCCTTGACCCGGATGGCGGCGTGGGGACAGACCAGGGCGCACCAGTTGCACTGGATGCAGATGGCCGGATCCCATTGGGGGATCTCGACCGCCAGATTGCGCTTTTCCCACTGCGCGGTGGCGGTGGGCCAGGTGCCATCGGGCGGAAAGGCGCTGACCGGGAGCTGGTCGCCATGACCCGCAAGCATGACGCCGGTGACCCGCTGGATAAAATCGGGAGCCTGCTCCGGCACCGGTGGCGGCCGATGGCGGGTGGCGGTCACCATGGCGGGCAGGGCCACCTCGTGCAGCGCCGCCAGCGCCTGGTCCACTGCGGCGTGGTTGCGCTGCACCACCGCCGCACCGCGCTTGCCGTACGTGGCGGTGATTGCCGCCTTGATCCGGACACTGGCTTCCTCGGCGGGAAGCAGGCCGCTCAGCTGGAAGAAGCAGGTCTGCATGATAGTGTTGATCCGCCCATCCAGACCGGCCGCGCCCGCCACCGCCACCGCGTCGATCACGAAGAGGCGCAGCCCCAGCTCCTGGATCCGTTCCTGCACCTCGCGGCTCAGGTGGTCCCAGACCTCGGCCGCAGGATACGGTGCGTTCAGCAGCAGGGTCGCACCGGGTGCAGCGGTCTCCAGCACATCGTATCGGTCCAGGAAGTCGAACTGGTGGCAGGCCACGAACGACGCCCGGTCAATCAGCCACGGGGCCCGGATCGGGTTCGGGCCGAAGCGCAGGTGGGACACCGTGACCGCGCCGGCTTTCTTCGAGTCGTAGACGAAGTACCCCTGGGCGTGCAGGTCGGTACTCTCCCCCAGGATCTTGACGGTGTTCTTGGTGGCGCCCACCGTCCCGTCGGAGCCCAGCCCCCAGAAGACCGCCCGTACCACCTCGGCGGGCTCGATCGAGTGCTCGCGATTCCAGGGCAGCGAGAGGTGAGTCACGTCGTCCTCGATCCCCAGGGTGAACCGGGGGCGGGGCGCCTCGAGGTCCAGCTCGTCGAAGACCGCCAGGGCCATGGCGGGGGTGAACTCCTTGGAGGCCAGGCCATAGCGCCCAGCCACGATCCGCGGCATTTCGGTGGGGCTGACATCCATGGCCCACCGTTGCTGCAGCGCCGCCACCACGTCCAGGTACAGCGGGTCGCCGACCGCGCCGGGCTCCTTGGTCCGGTCGAGCACCGCGATGGCCCGCGTGGTCGGGGGCAGCGTGGCCACGAACCGGTGCACATCGAACGGCCGGTACAGGCGCACCTTCACCACCCCGACCTTCTCTCCCCTCGCCACCGCCCAGTGCACCGCCTCCTCCACCGTTTCCCCACCCGATCCCATGATCACGATCACCCGCTCGGCTTCGGGATGCCCG
>Ga0163144_10001635_pt1 | contig 52646 bp, 57 predicted proteins | sample OliLak19BULKMAT1_FD_123175 | JGI IMG/M metagenome (GOLD analysis project Ga0163144, IMG submission 123175) | Freshwater microbial mat bacterial communities from Lake Vanda, McMurdo Dry Valleys, Antarctica - Oligotrophic Lake LV.19.BULKMAT1 | ecosystem: Environmental > Aquatic > Freshwater >... | reverse complement strand
CCTCCACCCCCGCCGCCGCCGCCATTGGGCTCCCCGCCGTTACTGCATGCCAGAACGAGCACAGGCACGAGTGCCATCATTCGAAAAGCGCAGTGCTGTTGCATGATCCTCACCCCAGTGGGGAAGCCCGCGGTTCGATTCAAAGATAGCCTGACGGGGACCTGACGTGAAACGCCGACCGTCAGACACAACAGAGGCGCGGACGAAGGGATTCATGAATCCGATCGACCCGCGCCTCCAACTTTCAGGCCCCATGGGCCCGCCCGCCGAGGTGACCGCTCAGTGGCGATCATATGCGCTACACTGTGACTCTACCGGAGCGCTCCGTCCTGCGCAAGCTCTCGCATGCTGCCGTCGCCGGACAGGTACAGCCAGCTCCCCCACCGCCCTCAGGACACGAGTGCGATCGGGTCGGCGCGGAGCCGATGGAACTGTGCCTGGACAGCGAGGGCGAGCAGTCGCTGTTCCTGTACCCCGCTGGCCACGGCCACTGCCCTGAGCTCGCGGGCTGACGTCACCTGGTTCAGCAGGTCGGCGGCACTATGAATGCCGGATCGGGCGAGGCGTTCGACATCTCCCACGCGGGTCTGAGCGAAATGATCGAGCCACGGCATGGCCGGTCTCCTCACGAGCAAGCTCTGGTGTCGCCGGGCCCACTGGCTCCAGCGGGCGTCTCTGCCGCCTCGAACTCAACGCCACCGCATGCCGGGAGTTCCCGATACCCCTACCGGGGTGGGCCCGCGACCGTCTCGGGTCGGACCACGAGCACGGGGATTCGGGCCCCGCGCACGAGCTTGTCGGCAACGCTTCCAATGACGAGTCGCTCGAAGCCTCCGGCGCCATGGCTCGCGACCACCAGGAGATCGATCCCCTGCGCCTCCACCTGCGCGAGGACAGCCCCGGCGACCGTGGCTCCTTCGACGGCGGCGCTGGTCACCCGAATACCCTCAGCAGCGAGCCGACTGGTGACCGTGCCGAGATAGGCCGCGGCGCTTTCCCGCAGGCGTTTCTCCGCATCGACGGTAACGGGGATGACCATCAGCCCGGCCGGATCGGCGACCGGCACTGGCGGTTCGATCACCAACAGCAGGACGATCTCGGCTCCGAAGGCGCCGGCAAAGGCCTGCGCCGCTCCCAGCGCCTCCTCGGCGAAAAGCGACCCATCCAGCGTCACCAGGATCCGGCGGACCTGGGGCACCCCGGCACTGGATTCGCCCGGGCGGACGAACAGGAGCGGGAGGTGCAGGCGGCGCATCAGTTGATCGGCGATACTGCCGAGCCAGAATCGGCTGACCAGGCCGCGCCCATGCGTGGTCAGCACGACCAGATCGGCACCGGACGCCTCCGCCTGGTGCTGCAGCGCCTCGGCCACCCCGCCATTCAGCAGCACCGATGTCACCGGCACGTTCCAGCCCGCGCGGACCCGATCGACCTGGGCAGTCAGGTAGGACTGTTCCCGGGCCCGCGCCTCCTCATCGAGCTGGGCCCCGATTTCGGGCATTTCGAGTGCGGTCGCCAGCGCCGGCGCGGGATGATGCACCAGCGCGAGCTGCATCATGGCCCCCGCCCGGCGGGCAGTTTCCGACGCCCAAGGGAGCGCCTGTTCCGCGAAGGGCGAGCCGTCGAGCGGAACCAGGATGGAGCGGAAGGGAGCCTGGGCCATACAGCCTCGTCAGGTGACGGAGTCGAAGGGAAGTTGGCAGCGGGTTGATGAAGGTCGGTTGAAGGGAAGGCGAATATTATGAGGAGGAGAGAGCGGCCGAACCCGGGATCAGTGACTCCCGAGCCAGAGCCCGAATCCCGCCGCCAGTAGGAGCCCGGCGAGAGCAGACCCTGCGCTCCGCCGAAAACCACCGGTCCCCACGACCACCACCAGGCCCAGCTTGAGCATCGTGTTGGCAAGCACACCCACCCCCATTCCCAACGCGGCGAGGGAAACCAGCTCGGGCTGGGCGGCCATTCGGCTGAGGGAGAGGGTGAGTGCGTCCATGTCGGTCAGGCCAAGCAGGGCCGACGAGGCCAACACACCGGTCTCGCCGAAACGCTCCCGCACCAGTCCCATGATGGTGAGGACTGCCTGGAATCCCACTGCCATCAGCACGGCGGAGCGGAGCTGCAACGGCGTCCGCCCCACCGCCTCCTCTTCTGCCGGTCCACTGGCTGGCACGCGCCGCAGCCCCAGGACGAAGATCAGCGCACCCAGCAGGAACGAGGGGAGAAGCACCGGGAGGACGGCGGCCGTCAGGTGGGGCGCGAATGCGAGCGTGAGGATTACGAGGCGCGGGATCAGCACCGTGCAGGCGCCGACGACGCCCAGCGCGAGCGCCACTCCCTCAGTCGGCCGCTCCCGACTTTGCCGGGCGAAGGTAAGACTGACGGCGGTCGAGGAGATTGCGCCTCCGATCAACCCGGCGACGGCGGCACCGCGGCTGGCTCCGATGGCTCGGCGGGCGAGATAGCCGACGAAATTGAGGCCCGACACCAGCAGCACGAGGCTCCAGAGCTGCCGTGGACGAACCCCGCCCCAGGGCCCGTAGGGCCCAACCGGAAGAATGGGCAGGAGCACGAGCGCCAGCACCGCAAACTGGAGCGCGGCGCGCAACTCGATTTCATCCAGCCGGTGGACGAAACCCTGGATGGTGCGCTTCTCGCGGAGCGCCAGGACGATGACCGCGCCAACCCCGGCCGCCAGTTGCAGCTGACCGATGCCCGCCAATACGCCGAGCGCAAGCACCGCGAGAGCCGCGGCCTCTGTCGTTCCGTCGACCGCCTCAACCCCGCCACGGGTCGCAGCCACGGCGTAGGCGGTCACCGCGAGCGCGGCGGCCCCGAGAAGCAGTGCGGTCGCGGGGAGCACTGCACTCAGTTCCAGCAGCAACCCCGCAATTCCGCCTACCAGCCCCAGCAGAAGAAAGGTCCGGGCTCCCGCGAACCGGGCCGATGGCCCACTCGCGTGCCCCGACCATTCCCGTTCGATCCCCACCGCCAACCCGACCAGCCCCGCGACCGCGAGGCGGGCAGCGGGTTCAAGTCCGTCGACGGCTATCACGATCGGAGTCAGTGGTTGTGGTCGTGCGACGCGGGCCGAGCCCGGGCACTGTCCGCTGCACAGTCGGCCATCGAGGAGTCCCCCGCGCCACGCATCATCATCGGCATATGCTCAGGGCTCTTCATCTTCTCCCGCATCTCCCGATGCATATCCAGATGCTGGACGACCAGGGCATCCAGCAGCTGCGCCATCGCGCGAGTCTTCCGGGAACCAGTGGCCTTCCCCATGACCAGACGCAGGCTGTCGAGTCGGTGGTCGAGGGACTCCATCCGCGCCGTCATCCCCATCTCCATCATATTCTGCATTCCCATCATTCCGCTGTGCTGACCTTCCCTGGGCGCGCAGGGCGCCTGCTGAGCACCCCCAGGCGCGACGATCGCCAGGGTCAGGGCCAGAACCAGAAGAGTACGACGCATAGTGCCTCCAGAATCGGTCTACCGCTCCGCCGCATCGAGCCGGAGTACAGCCTCAACTCGCCGCCGCGGGGTTGTCCGAACGTCGCGACCATACCCCAGGCGCAACACGATCTGCGGGGCGCCCTCCCGGTCGAGCAGCGTCCGCACCCGGTCGCGCAGCTCCGGCACTTCGATCGGCTGGTTGAGGTACGAAACCGCAATACCATCCGCCTCCAGACTGAGCAGTGCCGCTCCCAGGGAGAGGCCTGCGCGCATCCAGTCACGGGGGGTGTCCTGCTCGGTCCAAAGCACCGCGAGTGCCGGCGAGCCGAGCGCCAGCTGACGATCCCGGGCGGCCCGCCCATCGCCGATATCGAAGGTCCGGATCACCAGCGGACCAACCGACGCTGCAAGGTCGCCGAGTCCGTGGGCGTAGCCCGGCATGCCGTCCCGGGACGTACTGCGATTTGAATGGACCCACGACGCGAGCTCGCGACGGAATTTTCGATCGGACAGTTGCCGCCGGTCCCCCTCGGCGATCAGCTCGGCAAGCGCGGCACGATCGGCTTCACCGGTCAGTGTCTGGAGCCAGCCTCCGTCCTTCTCCGCGATGTTCCGGGCCCGGCCCAGCAGCGGCTCAGGCACCGGATCGGATTCGAAGGGAAAGCGGTTTGTGCGCCGCAGCGCGATGGCCTCGAACAGCTTGTGGGCCCGTCGGGAGGGCTGCACCACGCCGGTCAGGCTCACCCGGGCGAGGAGATCGGGCGTCGCTGGGTCGGGGAAGAGGGTGACCCTGGCGCCCTGTCCAAAGTGGTTCAACGCGACACGGAGGAATCGGAGAACGACTCCGCAGGAGATGATCAGTTCCCGGTCTTCGGGGTCAACAACAGGAAGTGCGCGTGAACGGTCCGCGAGCAGTTCGAGCGACTCTCCCTCGAGGCGGAAGATCCACGGCTGGGAGGTGTGGCTGGACGGGGCGAGCACGGCATGGCGCAGCGCCGCGACGAACCGGGACCGGCGCGTGCCCGTCAAGGGGAACTCGTCGCGGGCCTCGGCCCACGGGTCAGGGGTGGCGTCACTCATTATCGAACGGTATCCGACCCCGACTGAGCAACCGCTGAGACGGCCATGATGAATCCCTTAGCGCGCTTCCGAGTTGACTGCTGTGCACCGCGTGGCTCCCGTGAGTCTGCGGATTGTCAGGGGAGCCGAGCTGGCGGAACATGAGCAATAAGCAGAAGATGCGCCCGATTCGCCAGTCACCTTTGGGGTGACTCCCGGGCCGCATGGCGAACATTCTGGGAATTGGCGCAGCCACTCGAGGCAGGGCCCCGTGGCGCCCGTGGCGGGGCTGGCCGTTACAACGGGATGGTGAGTACGGCGCACGGTGCTTCATGGGTGAGTCGGCGTGAGACGCTTCCGGTCTCGATGATGCCCGCCGGCCCGCCGCGATGATAGCCCACGATCACCACGTCCGCGCCGCTGTCGTCGATTTCGCGGGTGATTTCCGCGACGATGGACCCCTGACGGATCACCAGGGCCTCCCCGTGATCGACTGCCGGGCGACTGCGGGGACCGTGCGGTGGGTCAAGGGAGGCGCGCAGTTCACCGATCACCTGGGCCAGCCGCGCGCTCCGACCGGTGGGCACATGCGTCGCGGCACCGTTGTTCTCATCGGCGGGCTCGACGGTGACCGCCCGCAGCCGGCCGCCGATCTCGCGGGTGAACTCCACCGCCGCGAGCAGGACCCCGAACCCCCGCTCAGTGCCATCGAGAGCCGCGATCACGCGGGTGAGGCTCGTCTGACCCGCCGGGACAAAGAGGCAGGGCAATGGACTCCGCCGCGCGACCGCGTCGGCGGTGTCGCCGATGAGCAGTCGCTGCTGTTCTGTCCGGCGCTTGCGTCCCAGAAGGATCAGGTCCGACCCGTGCTCCTCAGCAAAGCGGCAGATCTCGATCCCCGGCAAGCCGGTGACCACGGCGTGCTCCACCGGCGGCGGATCCGTCAGCTCCGCCAGCACCGACTGGGTCAGCTGGCGAAGCACCTCGAGCCCCCGAGCGCCGGCGGATTCAGATCCATTCGCCTCCGCCACCGTCAGGACGGTGACCCCCCCCCCGGAGGCGCGTGCCAATCTCGCCGCAGCCAGAATAGCCGCTCGGCCTTCCGCGGAATCATCCACGGCTGCCAGTATCTGTCGAAGGTGCATTGACCCAGGTGGATGGTTTCGTCCCCATTGTAGATGGCGGGCCATGAAGGCATCGTGAAATCGGCTGGAATGGTACGACTCGCGGTCCTCCGCGCGAGACAGTACACTTCGCGCCATGGATGAGCCGCTCCCCCTCACCGAACACCGGTCAACCGACGGCACTCGCTCCTCGCGCCTTGAGCTGCTGGTCGCCGCCGGCCAGAATCTGACCGCGGAACTTTCGCTTGAGGTCGTGCTTCAGAGCGTGGCCAATCTGGCGGTAGAAATCATCGGCGCGCGCTACGCCGCAGTCGGCATGCTGGCTCCCGACGGCCGCACCCTGCAGACGTTCACCACCGCGGGGATCACCGATGAGGAACGCGACCGGATCGGCCCGCTTCCACGGGGCCACGGCATCCTCGGCCTGGTGATCCACAAAGGTCGGAGCGTCCGGATTCCCGATCTGACGAAGCACCCGGAGCGGCACGGATTTCCCGCCAATCATCCGCCGATGCACTCATTCCTCGGCGTCCCGATCGTGAGCAAGCGGGGCATCCTCGGCGATCTCTATCTCACCGAAAAGCAGGGGGCGGAGGAATTCAGCGACGACGACGAGCATTTCGCCACCCTGCTCGCGGCTACCGCCGGGGCTGCCATCGAGAATGCCCGGTTGCACGAGGAGAGTGCGCGGCTGCTGGAAGAGGTGCAGCAGCTCCACCGGTCTCGCGAACGGTTCTTCGCGATGGTCAATCACGAGCTCCGGAACGCACTGGCCGGGGTCTATGGCTGGGCCGAGATGCTGGTCCGCAAGAAGGACCCTGCCACAGTGCCCCGAGCCGCATTTGAGGTCCTTGACTCGGCCGAACACGCGGTCAGCCTGATCAACGACCTGCTGGACCTGAGCCGGCTGGATGAGGACCGATTGCGGCCGGTGATCCAGGAGATCGACTGCACCGGGATCATCCGGCATGCCATCGGTCGTGTCACCCCCACGGCGGAAGCCAAGGGGGTTCGGCTCGTCGCGATCGCGCCTGACATCGCCCCATTGTGCCAGACTGATCCGCATCGCGTGGAGCAGATCCTGATCAACCTGCTGGTCAACGCGACCCGGCACACACCGGGGACGAGCACGGTGCGGGTCCGGTTGATGGCCCACGATGACCAGATTCTCTTCCAGATTGAGGATGAGGGCCCGGGGGTCACCGTCGACGACCACGAGCGGATCTTCGACATCTACCAGACCAAGGCCGAGGACGGCAAAGGCACCGGGTTGGGCCTGCCGCTCTCCCGCCGGCTCGCACGGCTGCTCGGCGGTGAGCTGCGCTGTGTTCCTGGAGAGGGGCGAGGCGGGCTCTTCATCCTGGAACTACCAGCCCGGAGAGATTAAGGTTTTCTTCACACATGGTTCGTGGCAGGTTCATCCGCCAACGATAAGTTGATGCTCATGAAAATCCTCGTCGTGGAAGACGACCGGAAGGTCGCCGGGTTCATCGAGCAGGGCTTGAAGGAAGAGGGATACGTCGTGGACGTGGCGTCGGACGGAGAGGAAGCCGGCACGCTGGCCCATGTCTATGAGTACGACGTGATCCTCCTGGATGTGGTGCTGCCGCGGAAGAACGGTTTCCAGGTGGCCATGGAGTTGCGGCGGGAGGGGCGCAACACTCCCATCATGATGCTCACCAGCCGGGATGCCACGGAAGATGTGGTCCGCGGTTTGGATTCGGGCGCCGACGACTACCTCGCGAAGCCGTTCCGCTTCGACGAACTGCTCGCCCGGATCCGTGCCCTGGCCCGCCGTGGCGGGGCCGAGCGGATGGAGGTCCTGCGGTATGGACCGTTGACGCTGGATCGCCTCCGCCACGTGGTGCTGGCGAACGACCGGCCGCTCGACCTGACGCCGCGGGAGTTCCAGATCGTCGAGTTCTTCCTGCTGCATCCGGAGCAGGTGGTGCGGCGGACGACGCTGCTGGAGAAGGTCTGGGACATGCACTTCGATCCCGAGAGCAACGTGGTGGATGTCCACGTCGGCAACGTCCGGCGAAAGCTGCAGAAGGCCTCGGGCGAGAATCTGATCCAGACGGTGCGCGGCGTCGGGTTCATCCTGCAGCGGGATCAGGCCGCTGAGCCCCTGGCGGCGGTGCCAAGCGGTCAGTGACCTCCCTGCCCCGGGCCCCGGTGATCCGCGCCGTGGCCATCCCGATCACCACTCTGCTGGTAATTCTCACCGGCCTCGCCTTTCAGGCGGGGCCGCTTCATCTCTGGGGCACCCGACTCTGGCTGGTCGGGCTGGTCTGCCTCGGCGCCCCGGTCGTCTGGCAGACGGCGGCCGGCGCATTCCGCGGGCGGCTCGCCGCCGATCTCGTCGCCACACTTGCGATCATCACAGCGATCCTCCTCGAGCAACCGCTGCCTGGTCTGGTCGTCGTGCTGATGCAGACCGGCGGCGAGGCCCTGGAACGCTTTGCGGCCGGCCGCGCCTCGCGGGCAGTGGCGGCACTGGAGGCCGAGGCACCACGGGTGGCACACCGTCAGCACGGGGACGAGATCGAGGACGTCGCGGCCGATCTCGTGGCAGCAGACGATCGTGTCGTGGTCCGTCCCGGCGAGATGGTGCCATGCGACGGCGAAGTCATCGAAGGGCGCTCCAGCATTGACCACTCCCGGCTGACCGGAGAGCCGATGCCGCTGGCGGCGGCTCCAGGGACCGCCCTCTTGAGCGGCAGCCTGAATCTGGACGGCCCTCTGGTGATTCGCGTCGTGCGTGTGGCGCGGGAGAGCCAGTATGCCCGCATCGTGGATCTGGTCCGGACGGCGCAGCAGAGCAAATCGCCGCTACAGCGTCTGGCCGACCGGTACGCCGTCATCTTCACGCCGGTGACGCTGGCGGTGTGCGTCATCGCCTGGGCGATATCGCGCGACCCGCTCCGGGTCCTTTCGGTGCTGGTGGTCGCGACGCCGTGCCCGCTGATTCTCGCGGCTCCGGTCGCCATGATCGGCGGGATCAACCGCGCGGCCCGGCGGCGGATCATCATTCGCCACGGCGAAGCGCTGGAGCGGCTGGGCAATGTCACCGCCGCCCTGCTGGACAAGACCGGCACCATCACGATCGGCCGGCCGGCGCTCGCCAGTGTCTCCCCCGTGGCGCCTTTTTCCGAAGCCGAGGTCCTCGGGCTGGCGGCGGCCGTTGACGCCGGCTCCGGGCACCTGTTGGCCCGGTCGGTGGTGGCCGAGGCGCTGCGGCGCGGACTCCCCAGTGGCACCGCGGACGCGGTCATCGAGAGCCCCGGCCAGGGGGTGACCGGCGAGGTGGGCGGACATCAGGTCATGCTTGGCGCACGCAGCTTCGTCCTGGGCCGGCATCCCGGGCTCGCGGGGAGCTGGCGCGACACTGAGCCGACGGCGTTGCGGGCCTGGCTGGTGGTGGATGGGCGTGCGGCGGGTACGCTCGCCTTTGCCGATCAGATCCGCCCCGAGGCCCGACCCCTCCTGGCCCGACTGGCTCGGTTGGGAATCCGGCGCATCATCATGGTCACGGGCGACGATGCGAGCCACGCGGAGGCCATCGCCCGAGCAGTCGGCATCGAGGATGTCCGCGCCGGCCTGCTGCCGGCGGACAAGGTTGCCGTCGTGGCGGAGATGGAGCAGGCGGGCTACCATGTGATGATGCTGGGCGATGGAACCAACGATGCTCCGGCCCTCTCCCGGGCCAGCGTTGGCGTGGCGCTGGCTGCCAATGGTGGCGGGATCACTGCGGAAGCGGCCGATGTCGTCGTGCTGGCGGACGATCCTCTCCGGGTGGCTGATGCGATCGAGATCAGCCAGCGGACGATGCGGATTGCGCGTCAGAGTGTCTGGGTGGGGCTGGGGCTTTCGGGAGTCGCAATGCTCGCCGCCGCCGCGGGAGCTATCCCACCAACGATTGGTGCCATCCTCCAGGAGATCATCGACGTTGCGGTGATCCTGAATGCGCTCCGGGCCAGCACAGCGCCAGGCACCGGGGCATGAAGAGATTTTCACCCCACGACACATTGCCCTTCACGAAGGCCCAACTATCCTATCGTCCGTCGCGGAGTTCGCCGTGAGCCGCTGGGTCCTGTTCCATCTGCATGGGATGTGACGGCCTGCCCGAGGCGCGAGTCCAGATCGTCCAGAGTCCGGTGAGGAGAATCAGCGTCGCAACGGCGCGCCGACGGGCCAGCGTTCCGAGGGCGATTCGGCGCATACCCAACGCTGCAAGACTGAGGGCGGGCACGGTTCCGAGCCCGAAAGCGAGCATCACCAGCCCGCCCCGCGCGGGCTCTTCGAGGGCGATCGGGACGGTCAGGGCGGAATAGACCAGGCCGCAGGGCAGGAATCCGTTGACGACACCGAAGAGGAACTGGGCTGCGGTGGATGGTTGCTGGAGCGCGCGGCTCCCCGCGTGGCGCAGCCCCGGGGGAATGAGGCGGGGCTCCGGCACGAGGCCGGCAAGCGCCAGCGCGAACCAGACGAGCAGGACGCTGGCGAGGGCGCCCGGCAGCCAGGCCGGGCCAGGGAGCAGATGACCGGCGGCACCCGCGAGGGCGCCGAGCAGTCCGTAGGTCAGGATCCGACCAGTGTGCCAGGCGGGAAGCCCCATGCGCGCGCGGCTGCATCCAGCCGCGAAGCTACCGCACATGCCGACGCAGTGCATGCTGCCAAGCAGGCCGGCAACCAGAGCAGCGGTGAGCAGGGGAATCATTCGACCCAGGGGAGGAGACGAGGCCGTGGAATATACCGGAGCGAGTGGGCAACACGAGGTCCAGTACGACGACGCCGTCGTGAAGCTGTTCCTGATCGCGACCGTCACGTGGGCCGTGGTCGGGATGCTGGTGGGTGTGTGGATTGCCCTCGAGCTCGCCTGGTGGCCGGCGAATCTCGGGCTGCCGTGGACCACCTTCGGGCGACTGCGGCCGCTGCACACCAACGCGGTGATCTTCGCGTTCGGCGGCAACATCTGCCTCACCGGCATCTACTATTCGATGCAGCGGCTGCTGAAGACCCGGATGTTCAACGACACCCTCTCCCGGCTGCACTTCTGGGGCTGGCAGTCGATCATCGTGGCGGCGGCGATTACGCTGCCGCTCGGGTTGACCCAGTCGAAGGAATACGCCGAACTGATCTGGCCCATCGACCTGCTGATCACGGTCGTCTGGGTGATCTTCGCGGTGAACTTCTTCGGCACGCTGTACATCCGGAAGGTGAAGCATCTCTACGTCGCGATCTGGTTCTACATGTCGTTCGTCATCACGATCGCGGTGCTGCACATCGTCAACAGCCTGGCGGTGCCGGCGACACTGACACGGTCCTACCCGATCTACGCCGGACTGACCGATGCGCTGGTACAGTGGTGGTACGGCCACAACGCGGTCGGGTTCTTCCTCACCACCCCGTTCCTCGGCATGATGTACTACTTCCTGCCGAAGATCGCCGAGCGGCCGGTGTACAGCTACCGGCTGTCGATCGTGCATTTCTGGGCACTGGTGTTTCTCTATATCTGGGCCGGACCGCATCACCTGCTCTATTCCGCCCTGCCCGAGTGGGCCCAGACCCTGGGCATGGTGTTCAGCATCATGCTCCTGGCTCCCTCCTGGGGCGGCATGCTCAACGGCCTGCTCACGCTGCGGGGTGCCTGGGACCGGGTCCGCACCGACCCAATCCTCAAGTTCCTCGTCGTCGCGATCAGCTTTTACGGCATGAGCACCTTCGAAGGCCCGATGATGTCGATCCGGGCGGTGAACAGCCTGTCGCACTTCACCAACTGGACCATCGGCCACGTGCACTCCGGCGCCCTCGGCTGGGTGGGGATGATTTCTTTCGGGATCCTCTACTGGCTGGTCCCCCGGTTGTGGAACAAGCCGCTGGCGTACCCCGCCTGGGCGACCACCCATTTCTGGCTCGCCACGATCGGCATCGTGATCTACACCGTCTCGATGTGGGCGGCCGGCCTGACCGAGGGACTGGAGTGGCGCGCCTTTGACGACGCCGGCCAGCTCAAGTATCCCAACTTCGTGGATATCGTCCACCAGCTGCAGCCGTTCTACTGGCTCCGGCTCATTGGCGGGGCGATATACCTGATCGGCGCGCTCATGATGGCATGGAACTTCATCAAGACCGTCAGCGGCTCTGCGGCATCGCGGATGCCGGCGGCGGTCCCGACGGCGAGTTGAGGCGATGACGATGAGCGAAACCAATGAAACCGGCTACACCGCGGCCCACCGCAAGCTGGAAGGCAAGAGCGCGCTGTTCGCCGTGCTCACCACCGTCGCGATCCTGATCGGCGGCATGGTGGAAATCATCCCGATGTTTAGCACCCAGACGGGCCCGGAGACGCTGCCCGGCGTCACGCCGTACACCGCGCTGGAAGTCGCCGGGCGCGATATCTATATCCGCGAGGGGTGCTACACCTGCCACTCGCAGATGGTGCGACCGATGCGAGCCGAAATATTGCGCTACGGCGAATGGACCCGGGCAGGCGAGTATGCCTACGACCATCCGTTCCTGCTCGGCTCGCGCCGCGCCGGTCCCGACCTGCAGCGGGTCGGGGGCAAGTACCCCGACGCGTGGCACTACGAGCACATGCGCGACCCGCGCAGCACGTCCCCCGGAAGCGTGATGCCGTCCTACTCCTGGCTGCACCACGATACCTACGACCCAGCCGACATCCAGGCATCGATGCGTGCGCTGAAGAAGGTGGGCGTGCCCTACACCGATGATGAGATCAGCAGCGCCCCGGCCGCGATGGCGGCCGAAGCCCAGGGGATCGTCGGACGACTGACCCAGGCTGGCGTCAGCACCGAACCCGACAAGGAGATCGTGGCGGTAATCGCCTACCTGCAGCGGCTGGGCAAGGATGGGCGGGCGGCGATCGCCGCACGTGCCACGGCGACTCCCGCTGCCACCGGCGCGGTGGCGCCATGAATCCGCTGATCCAGGAAGCGGCAGACTCCGTCCGACTCGGGTGGCTCATGGCCGTCATGACGGTGTTGTTCCTCAGCAGCTTCATCTTCTGGACCTGGTGGGCCTACCGGGGTCCCAACAAGGCACGCTGGGAGGCGGACAGCCGCCTTCCCTTCAATGACGGAGGCGAGTCGTGAGCAAGCCGGCGACGAAGAACCAGGTACTGGGGCATGCCGCCGAGTCGGATGGCATCGAAGAGTACGACAACGCCCTCCCCAACTGGTGGCTGGGCCTGTTCTACTGCTGCATTGCCTGGGCGTTTGCCTATACGGCCTACTATCACTTCATCGCCAGGAAGTCGGAGGTCGGCACGCTGGCGGCGGAGATGGCGGCGGCAAATGTCCGCTGGCCCCAGCAGGCGGCAGCCGCAGCCGCCACGACCCTGAGCCTCACGCCGGAAGCCATCGAGGCCGGGGAGGGCATCTTCAAGGCCAACTGCGTGGCCTGTCATGGAGCCGATATGAAGGGCGGTATCGGCCCCAACCTGCTGGATACGGTCTGGATCCACGGCGGCAAGCCGGAGCAGATCCAGCACATCATTACCGTCGGCGTCCCGGAGAAGGGGATGCTGACCTGGGGCCCGATTCTCGGTCCGGAAAAGGTGGCGGAGGTTGCCGCCTACGTCGTGGCACAGAATCGGGAGGCGACGGGCGAGGAGGAGAAGGAGTGAGGAGTGAGGAGTGAGGAGTGAGGCGTGCGGCGATAGACGATAGGCGATCGACGATGGGCGGCAGGCTGAACGCTGAATGCTGAATGCCGGGTCCCAATCTCTGACCGTCGCACACGATGAATGGAGCAGTTCATGCTGGGGATGCAGAACAAGCGGCAGTGGATCTACGAGCAGAAGGTGACCGGGCCATGGCAGCGGCTCCGCAAGGCCACCTTCACGCTGCTGCATCTCGTTCTCTTCGTCACGCCCTGGATCACCATCCGGGGCAACCCGGCCCTGCTGATCGACCTCCCGGGGCGGCGGCTGTTCGTGTTCGGCGCCATCTTCACGGCGGCGGACACGATCTTCCTCCTGATGCTGCTGCTCTTTCTGGCTTTTTCACTGTTCTTCTTCACCTCCCTCTTCGGCCGGCTCTGGTGCGGCTTCGCCTGTCCGCAGACCGTCTTCCTCGACACCTGGATCCGCCCGCTCGAGGAGTGGATCGAGGGCGACTGGGTCCACCGGCGCAAGCGGGATGAAGCCGGCTGGACCGCTGGCCGGGCGTGGCGGAAGGCGCTCAAATGGAGCCTCTTTCTGGGGATCTCCTTCGTGATCTCCATGTCGTTCGCGAGTTACTTCGCGGGGGCGCGGCCGCTGTGGAGCGGTCAGGGCAGCGCACTGGAGTACACGATCGTCGGCATCTTCACGGCGATCTGGTTCCTGGACCTCGCCTGGTTCCGGGAGCAGTTCTGCAACTACCTCTGTCCCTACGCCCGTTTCCAGAGCGCGCTGACCGATGCCGAGACGCTGATGGTCGAATACAACGTGCCGCGGGGTGAACCACGCGGCGGGGTGGACGCCAAGGCAGCGGGTCGCTGCATCGAGTGCAACAAGTGCGTGGTGGTCTGCCCCCAGGGCATCGATATCCGCGATGGCTTCCAGCTCGAGTGCATCGCCTGTGCGCGCTGCATCGACGCCTGCGACATCGTCATGGACAAGCTGGGACACGAGACCCTGATCACCTGGTCCTCAGCGACCTCGACCGGCGCCGGGAGGAACCGGCGCGTCCGGCCGCGCACCGTCATCTATGGCAGCATGCTGATGGGGATCGCGGCGACTGGAGCCATGCTGCTGACCGGCCGGGTGCCGTTCGACGCCGCGGTACAGCGCGCCCCAGGCTCCCTCTATACCATGGATGCCGACGGGTACGTCCGGAATACCTACCTGCTCCGTGTCACCAACAAGCAGGCAACCTCCGAGAAGGTCCCGTTCCACATCCGGGTCGATGGCCTGCCCGATGCACAGATCCTGGTGCAGGATGTCGCGTTGGGCACGACGGAGAGTGCGACGATCCCGCTGATCATCCGGGTCCGGGCCGACGAGCATCTTCCCCGGACGATCCCGTTCGACGTCCGGGTCTCGTCACCCTCAAGCCACATCGATATCGCCGCCACGTTCAAGACGGAGGGTCACATTGGCACCGACACGCAGTAGCCCGGCCGGACGTCGCTGGCCGTGGGCCATCGCCCTCGGCCTCCTCCTCGTGATCCTGGTGAATGTCGCCTTCGCCTGGATCGCCATCTCGGGGGCGGACCCCGTTGTCAGCTCCTACACTACCGAGTCGCGCTAGCGCGACGGCGGCGGGCGCGCGCGACGGCCCGGCCCGTGACACCGAGGGCCGTGCCGCCGCGCAGTGCCCGCATTGCGGCACGCCGGTCGAAGGCACCGCCGACGCGTTCTGCTGTACCGGCTGCGAGGTCGCGTCGCTGATCATCAGCGACGCCGGCCTGGAGCGGTACTACGCCGAGCGCACGGCATTCGCGCCCCGCCCCGAAGCCCAGGGCGGGGTCGACTGGAACGCCCTCCCGATCGCGCGCGGAGCGGATGGCCGGTGCGAGACCCGGCTCATGGTCGAGGGCCTGCGCTGCGCCTCCTGTGTCTGGGTCACCGAGCGAGTCCTGGAGCGTACGCCCGGCGTCACCCAGGCGACGGTGAGCTATGCGACGGGCCGGGCAACTTTGCGCTGGGACCCGGCGCAGGTCGATCTCGCCGTGCTGGCCCGACGGATCGGTGCGCTGGGGTACCGGCCCCGCCCGTTGGGAGTGGAGGCGTCCGCCGATCGAAGTCTGCTGCTCCGTCTGGGCGTCGCCGGCTTCGCGGCGATGAACATCATGCTGCTCGCCACCACAATCTACGCCGGCTGGTGGGATGGCATGGACCAGCGATACGCCGCGCTCTTCCAGTGGACCACGCTCATCCTCGCCACTCCAGTGGCGCTGTGGTGCGCCCAGCCGTTCTTTGCCGGCGCATGGAGTGGACTCCGGCATGGTGTGCTGCACATGGACCTCCCCATCGCGCTGGGCGTCGCGATTCTCTACCTGCAGGGACTGGTGGCGACGCTTGCCGGCCGCGAGGGCTACCTCGATTCACTGGCGATGCTGGTGTTCCTGCTCCTCGCCGGCCGGGTCCTCGAGAGCCGTGGACGTCGCCGGGCGGCAGAGGCGGCGACGGCGCTGGTTGGCATGGTCCCCCGCACGGCGCGGCGGCTCCGCAGTGAGACCAGAGACGCCGATGGCACGGGCCTGGCCATCGAATCCATGGAAACCGTCGCGGTGGGTGACCTCCACCCCGGGGACCGGATCGACACCGGCACGGGTGAGGAGATCGCGGCCGATGGCATCGTGCTGGAAGGCTCCGCGCAGGTAAAGATGGCGCTGCTGACCGGCGAGGCCGCCCCCGTGCTCCTGGGTCCGGGTGACCGCGTGGTCGCGGGGACAGTGCTGGTCGACGGTGCCCTCACCACGCGGGTCGAGGCGGTCGGGGCGGACTCGGTGGTGCACCGCATGGCCGCGGAGCTGGCGCTGGCCCAGGACCGGGGCACCGCGCCAACCTCAGCCGACCGGATCGCGCCCTGGTTCACCGCGATCACGCTGCTGGTCGCCAGCCTGACACTGGCCTCCTGGTGGGTGCTCCGGGGGAGCGACGTCGCAATCGCCCGCACCGTCGCGGTGCTGGTCGTCGCCTGCCCCTGCGCCCTGGCACTTTCGCAGCCGCTCGCCGCCGCCGCCGGCCTCGGTGCGGCTGCCCGGCGCGGGCTGCTGCTGCGCTCCAGTGATGCCCTGCTCCGGCTCGGTCACGTGACCGTGGTTGGCCTCGACAAGACCGGCACCATCACCACCGGCACGCTTTCCGTTACCGCTGCAACCGACGCGACGCTGCGACTGGCGGCGGGATTGGAGCGGTACAGCGCGCACCCGATCGCAGCGGCCATCATCGCCGAGACGGCCCGGCGGCGGATCCCGCTGCCCGCGGCGGCCGAGGTGCGTGAGGTGCCCGGACAGGGGATCAGCGGCGTGGTGGACGGGGCGCGTTACGAAATTCGTTCCAGCGGCCCCGGCGCGATTGACGTTCTCGGGGCCCAGGGCGTGATCGGCACGGTACAGCTGGGCGACGTTGCCCGGGCCGACAGTGGCAGCGTCGTGCAACAGTTCGAACGGCTCGGCGTCCGGGCGGTGATGATCACGGGAGATCACTCCGAGGTCGCCGAGCGCTTCGGGCGTGACGCCGGCGTCGGGGAGATTCTGGCCCGTACCCTCCCCGCGGCCAAGTCCGACTGGGTCCGGCAGCAGCAGGCGAGCGGAGAACGCGTGCTGTTCGCGGGAGATGGACTGAACGATGGGCCGGCGCTGGCGGCAGCGGATGTGGGAATCGCGATGGCCCGGGGCGCGGCGAGCAGCGTGCTCGTGGCCGACGGCATCATCTCCACCGAGTCCCTCGCCCCCGTGATCGCCGGCATCCGAGCGGCGCGGGCCGCTGAACGGGTCATCCATTCGAGCCAGCGCCGGTCGATCATCTACAACGTGCTGGCGGTGGCCGCCGCCGCCGCCGGGCTGGTGAATCCCCTGGTCGCGGCGATCCTCATGCCGCTTTCCAGCAGCATGGTGATCTGGAATGCGGCCCGGGTCGAGCGCATCATCCAGGCGGAGGAAGCATGCGTGCGGTAATCTTCCTGCTGCCGATTGCGATCGGTCTGGGGGCGATCTTTGCCTGGCTGTTCATCGCCGCCGTCCGGGACGGACAGTTCGACGACCTGGATGATCCGCCAGAGCGCATCCTGCACGACGACTGAGAATGTGAACACCATGCTTTTCGCTCGACTCACCTGAAGGCATCGCCATGCGCCTCGTGCCACTGCTCCTCACACTGCTGCCCGTCTGCCTGCCCCCGCTTCTCGCAGCGCAGGATGCGCCGCCTCCCGTACCACCGCGACCGCCGGAGGTCACCGATTCCGCTATCGCGCGCGGTCACGACCTCTTTCACGGCTCGGCGAACTGCGCCGCCTGCCATGGCCCGGAGGGCGTGGGCACCGACAGCGGAGCGCCGCTCGCCCAGGGCATCTGGATGCACGGCTCGGACAGCTATCAGGGGATCGTGTCGCGGATCGTGCACGGAATACCGAAGAAGGTTTCCACCCGCGACACCGCAATGCCGATGCGCGGCTGGATCACCCTCACTGATGCCGAAGTGCGCGACGTGGCGGCCTATGTCTGGGTGATCAGTCATCAGTGGACGACCCCCGCGAAGCCCCGCAGCCCATAGGGGCCGGCGCCGGCGAACCTCCCTTCACCGGACCTTCAAGCCGTATTCACCGGGTCGGTCCCAAATTGCGGCTGGTCCTTGAATCGCGTGGGTGACGCGGCGGCTCGGATTTACGCTTAACCTCCGGATGGGGAACTGACGAGCGCCAAGCTTCGTCAGGTCAGCGGCCGTTACAATGCGGACTGCACCGCGGTATCCCGGCCGGAGCAGCCCGAAAAAACAGGAGGTCCAGATGACAATGGCTCCAAAACGTCCACGGCGGGCCACACCGACCGTGACCCGAGCGGGTGGCAAGGCGGCGGCAGCCGCAGGAGAGCGGGTCGAAAAGCGGGGCCCGCCAACGAACGGTATCGGCTTCAGCGTCACGTTGCCGATGGATCACGAGCACGCGATCGCGCGCCTTGCCGACGGGCTCAAGGCGGAAGGATTCGGGATCCTCACCCGCACCGACGTCCAGGCCACGTTCAGGGAGAAGCTTGGCCTGGCCTTCCGGCCCTATTGGCTCATCGGGGTCTGCAACCCGGCACTGGCCCACCGGGCCCTGGCGGCCGATCCCGAGGCGGGGCTGCTCCTTCCCTGCGGCGTCACGGTCGAGGAGGTGGACGAGGGCCACACACTGGTGCGCGTCGCCGATCCGATGCGGATGTTGCCTGGCGGTCGGCTCAGGCGGCGCCCTGACCTGGTGAAGGTCGCCCATGAAGCAGGGGCGGCACTTGAGCGCGTGGTACACGGACTCGCGGCACACGCCCGGGCGGTCATTCTCTAGCGAACCCGGGTCGGACACGGTCGATCCAACTGCGGGCCAATCTCCGGAACTCCGGTTCCGTATACCGCTCCCGCCATGCCGGCCAGGGTTCAAGGGCCAGGGCGGCACGGGAGCGAGCGAGCTCTCGCAACTCCGCGCCCGCTGGCACTCCCTCCAGGCGCTCCAGCAGGACCCCCGCGTCATGCCAGTTACCGAGAGCATCCTGCATCAGGTGCAGTTCACTCAGCCACTGTCCGACCGGTTCGCCGCACCAGGGCGCGAAGCACTCGAGGCCGTACCTGAGCGGCTTGATCCGGCGCCGCAGTGCGTGCAGCGCCTCGGCGCCAGGTTCCATGGGTGAGGGCGAGTTGGAAACCAGCCATCCCGGGTGGAGGAAGAACCGGTTGACCGCTGGCGCGACCAGCTCCGGCAGGAGGAGCTCCGGGTCGATCGAGGCGAGCGGGGTGAACTCCGGATCATCCAGCCACTCATGCAGCGAGGCACAGGTGCGCCGCAGACGGCGCCGAGCGAGCGCGACCCGCCCGCGCTCGGAGGCAGTCTGACGCTCGGCCAGCATGGAGGCTCGCAGCCCAGCCACCTCACTGGCCGCAGGAAGCTCGTCGATCATTCCTGAGAGGACATCGAGATCCCGGAGCGCCCCGAAGCATCGCTCGAGTCGACGGACCGGCCGCCGCCGGATATCACGCGGGAAGCGCGCAAGGGGCGACAGCACCATCAGCGCCGCGTGGAACCGCCGAGCCCCGACCCGGATGTCGTGGATCGCCTCGGCAGCCAGGGTATCGGCCGCCGCGTCGGCAAGCGCTTCGAATCGGTCCAGTCGCTCCGACAGCAACCCGGTCACCAGGGAAGCGACCAGGCTGTGAGGTTCGGTCTTCACCGCCCTCCCCTCCCCGGTCCTGCCCCGATAGATTCGCGGTTCAGACGCAGTTGATCGCGGGGAGGCTCGATCGGCTCCGTCGCACCATCGTCGCGATTTCCTCGGTCGTGGTCTGCGCCAGTGTCGGATCGCAAACCAGTGTCGTTTCCTGAAGATCGGGTTCACGGAGGAGCACGCGGGACTCGCAGAGCGACTGGAGGGCGCGGCAGAGTTCCGCCGTCGCCGTCGGGGCGGCATAGAGTACCCGGCTGGCACCCTGCTCCCGCAGCGCGGTCGCCGCCGCCGCGACGCTCACGGCGCTCCCCGATCCATCATCCGCCAGGACGACGGTCCGACCGGCGACCTCGACCGGCACAGCAGTACCGCGCCAGGAACGTGCCTGCTGGAGCATGTCCCGGCGGGCGAAATCCACCAGCCGGTTGACGTAGGCTTCTGGCAAACCGAGCGCCTTGACCCGATCATGCAGGATAAGCGTGACGCCATCGGCCACCGCTCCAAAGGTGGAGCGGGGACGACCGGGCACTTCGAGCCGGACCACGGCCATGACGTCCAGCGGACCTTCGAGGTCGGCGGCGATCACCTCGCCCACCCGCGCACCACCCGGCGACAGCGCCACGACGACAGGAACCTCATGAACCACCGCCCGCAACCCGACCGCCAGCCGTCGTCCGGCGTCCATTCGTGTTACTGTCACCATGCCAGCCTCCTGATGATCCCGGACCGAAGTTCGGTCCGCGATCATGAGGCCACAGTGAAAGCGCGGTGAACCTTGCCGGAGATCCATCCGTTTTTCGTCTTCGAGGTGGCGCAGGGCATCGACCTGGACCAGGCCGAGCGGGCAATCGGCAGCGGGTCGGAGCGGCAGACCTTTCGGCACCGGGGCCGGGCGACGACATTCGTGCGGTTCCGGCCGGCGCCGCTGCGGGTGGTTCAGGAGGGAGCGCCGCTGCCGCTGGGCCGGTGGGAAACGCAGGCCGCCGTCGATCTGGTGCTGTACGACTTTGGCGCGGCGTCGGTGGCCTACCAGATCAATGTCGAGGGCGGACTGGAGGAGCTGCAGGAGGCCAGTGCCCTGCTTCGGCAGACGGACCAGTTGCGAGCCCACGCCCGCACGCAGGTGGAGACGCTCATCATCTCGCTGGGGAAGGCGGTGACCAAGCCACGCGTCGCCGAGTTCATGGAGGACTACCGGATCATCGGCATGCGGGGCGGCACCGGAGCCGAGAGTGCGACGGATTTCTGCGAAACGTATCGTGGCTCGATCGCCCAGATCCTCCGACCGGACACCGCGGGACTGTCCTACGACGAGGTGGTCGACGCGACCGACCTGCGGATCTCGTTCGGGCCGTCTGACGTCACGATCGTGGACTGGGACGCGGCCTTCGTGCTCGACCCCGAGCCCGAAGATGTGCGCGCCGTACTGGAGTTCGCCAACGTACAGCTGCTGGAGATGCGCTGGCTCGACCTGCAGCTCGACGCGGCGATCGAACGGTCGTACCACCTGCTCGGACGCACCATCGGATGGCGTGCGTTCCTGCCCAGCGCTCCGGGCGATGATCTGCGGCAGGTCGCCGAACTGCAGCTGGAAAGCGCTGTCCTGCTCGAGCGCGTGACCAACTCCCTCAAGGTTTTCGGCGAGGAGTATCTCACCCGGATCTACCGGCTCGCGGCGCGTCGCTTCCAGCTCGCGGAACTGGATGCGAGCATCACCCGAAAGCTCAGCACGATCGAAAGCATCTACCAGAAGCTCTCGGACCGGGCGGGCGGCATCCGGATGGAGACGCTCGAGTGGGTGGTGATCATCCTGATCGCGCTGGAGGTCGTACTCAGTCTCTGGCGCCACTGACCCGATATGCCACTGCTCTCCCGCTGGCTGATCAAGAGTGGACTGGCCGCGCTGGTCCTCGGCCTTTGCCTCGAGCTGCTGCTCGTCCGCCCCGGCGGCCTCTGGCCCTCGCTGCCGGACGCGGCCCTGCATCTCGGCGCCGTCCACCTGCTCACCGTCGGCTGGCTGCTGCAGGTCATGGTGGGGGTCGCATTCTGGATGTTTCCCCGCCATCCCACGACGCCACCGCGCGGCCCCACGCGGCTCGGCTGGTGGGCCTTCGGGCTACTCAACGGTGGGCTGCTGCTGCGACTGGTGGGCGAGAGCTGGTGGCTCGGCTTCGGGGGGCCGCGCTGGCCCCTGATGCTCTCGGCGCTGGCGCAGCTTGCGGCGGTCGGACTGATCGTGATGCTGCTGTGGCCGCGGGTGCGGAGCATGAGCAGCTGATGCCGCGCCTCTCAACCTGGCTCATCCGGATTGCGCTTGTTCTCCTGCTCCTTGGCGCCACGATTGGCGCGTGGCGACTGGCGCTGGGAGGACTGGCGGACATCACCCGACCGCACCTCGCCGCGCTGCACCGGCTCCTGCTGCTGGACGGATGGCTCATCCCATTCGTGATCGGCACCGCCCACTGGATGCTGCCCAAGCATGCCGGGAGCCGCCCCCGTGGGGATGAACGCATCGGAGTCGTCGGGCTGATCCTCTTCCTGACCGGGCTCATCGGCGGCATCGTGGCGATCGTGAACCCCACCACGACCTGGTCAGGAGCACTGCCGGCTGGAGTCCGCCTGCTCGGCTACCTCTGCTGGCTCATCATGCTCTGGCCCCGGGTGAAACCCTTTGGCCTCGGCAGGGAGACCCAGCCCACTTCAGCACCTCTCCCCTAGAGCCGCCCCAACCGTCCGCCGTCACGCACGAGGTCGGCCACGGTCGTTTCCCGGAAGAACTCCCCAATCTGCTCCGCCACCCCGCTCCACCGCGCATGCGCGGCGCAGGGGCTCTGATCATTGCAGACCGTCCGGCCAAGGAGGCAGTAGCGCTTCGACGGCAGGTCGTCGAACGGTGTCACGATCTCGATCAGGGAAATCTCTTCCCCGGGTCGGGCCAGCTGAAATCCGCCGGCTTTTCCACGCGTGGACGTCAGGATGCCGCTGCGGCCAAGCTGGTGCAGTGTCTTGGAGAGGTAGTTCCGGGGAATCCCCAAGGCCACCGACAGCCTGGCGGCGCCAACCGGGGTGCCTCCCGGCTCCCGGGCGACGAGCAACACGGCTCGCAGGGCATATTCGGCGGTCTGGCTCAGCATTCCGTGAATTTTCTTTCAGGCATTCAAATGTCACTTGTTCATGATCAATTCTTATACTCCTCGTCAGTATACACGCAGGCCGGGTTCCGCCGCCACCGCATTCCTTGAGGACATCGCATGACGGACCGATTGCTGACCCGCGTTTTCCTGGTCGGTGTCCTCGCCGGAGCGGCAGGTTGCGGCGCCAAGGACGCCGCTCCCCCCGCACCTCCGGCCTCGGCCTCCGCAGCCGGCGGCGACCTGACGCCGTTCCAGCTGGAGCATGGCATCGGGCCGATCACCGCGGTGCTGAACCTCGGACCCGTCAGCCACGAGATGGCGGAGGCCGGCGAAAAGCTGTTCGAGACGAAGTGCTCGGCCTGCCACAAGATGGTGGACAAGTATGTGGGCCCGCCGCTCGGAGAGGTGACCACCCGACGGACGCCGGAGTTCATCATGAATCAGATTCTCAATCCGGATGGCATGTACACCAGTCACCCGGTGGTGAAGCAGATGCTCGGGGAGTACATGACCCAGATGCCCAACCAGGGCCTCACGCAGGACGAGGCCCGCAAGGTGCTCGAGTATCTCCGTACCCAGTCTCACGTCACCGTCGGCAGCTGACCGTCCCTGAAGAGGAGAAGAGCTCATGATGCGCACACGTGTATGGACCCGGACCAGCCTGATCGCCGCCGGCATCGCGGTCGCTGTCGCAGCGATCGCGCCCGGGTGCGGGAAATCGACCACCCAGGCCGGCGGCACCGGTGACGCGGCCTCCAGGGTCTACGTGGCACCGGGGCAGTACGACGAGTTCTACATGTTCGCCTCGGGGGGGTTCTCCGGGCAGGTCAGCGTCTACGGCCTGCCCTCCGGACGGCTGTTCCGGGTGATCCCGGTCTTCTCCCAGGACCCGGAGAAGTCGTACGGGTACAGCGAGCAGAGCAAGCCGATGCTGGAGACGAGCTACGGGTTCGTGCCATGGGATGATGCCCACCATCCTTCGCTCTCCCGGACCGACGGCATGAACGACGGGCGCTGGCTGTTCATCAACGGCAACAACACCCCACGCGTGGCGCGGATCGACCTCTCCGAGATGAATACCAAGGAGATCATCGAGATCCCCAACGGCGCGGGGAATCATGCCTCGCCCTTCGTCACCCAAGGTACCGAGTATGTGGTCTCCGCCACGCGCTTCAGCGTGCCGACGCCGCAGAAGGATGTGCCGATCTCCTCGTTCAAGGAGAACTTCAGCGGGATGATCTCGTTCGTGGCCGTGAACAAGGAGACGGGCAAGATGACGCTCGCCTTCCAGATCCATGTTCCGGGCTTCGACTACGACCTGGCACGGCCGGGCAAGGGTCCGTCGCATGGCTGGGCCTTCTTCACCTCGTACAACACGGAACAGGCCAATACGCTCAAGGAGCGGAATGCGTCCCAGAACGACAAGGACGTGATTGCCGCGGTCAACTGGAAGCAGGGCGAACAGTGCGTGGCCCAGGGCAAGGGCAAGACCTGGCCGGGCAAGTATGCCCACAACTGGGTGGACGAGGCGGACGTTGCCCACTCCGAGATGCTCTCGGGATCGACGGTGCTGGAGCCGGCCGACTGCCCCGGACTCATCTACTACATCCCGACGCCGAAATCCCCGCATGGTGTGGATGTCGACCCGACGGGCGAGTATATCGCAGCCGGTGGGAAGCTGGCAGCGATGATCCCGGTGACCTCCTTCTCCAGGATGCAGCAGGCGATCGCTGACAAGGCCTTCGACCGCGACATCGCCGGCATTCCCGTGCTCAAGTACGAGGCGGTGAGCGCCTGCGAGGTGAAGGACCCCGGGCTGGGCCCGTTGCACACCGAATTCGACGACGTCGGCAACGCCTACACCTCCATGTTCCTCTCTTCGGAGATCGTCAAGTGGAGGGTCAAGGACTGCGCCGTCCTCGACCGGATCCCGACCTACTACTCGATCGGTCACCTCATGGTCATTGGCGGCGACACCCGCCACCCCGACGGGAAGTACGTGGTCGCGCTCAACAAGATCACCAAGGACCGCTATCTGCCGACCGGCCCGGAGCTGACCCAGTCAGCCCAGCTGATCGATATCAGCGGGGCGAAGATGAAACTGCTACTCGACTTTCCCACAATCGGCGAGCCGCATTACGCCCAGGCGATCGCGGCCTCCAAGATCAAGGACCAGCAGATCAGGACCTTCGATCTGGCCAGCAACAAGGATCCGTTCAGGGTCATCTCGGAGAAAGACGCCCGGGTCGAGCGGAAGGGCACTGTGGTCCACGTCTACATGACCGCGATCCGCAGCCACTTCATGCCGGACAACATCGAGGGCGTGCAGGTCGGGGACAGCGTCTACTTCCACATCACCAATGTGGAGCAGGACTGGGATGTGCCACACGGCTTCGCGGTGACGGGGATCCGGAACTCCGAATTGCTGGTGATGCCGGGACAGACCCGGACGATTGTCTGGATGCCGGAACGGGTCGGGGTCTTCCCCTTCTACTGCACCGACTTCTGCTCCGCGCTGCATCAGGAGATGCAGGGATACATCCGGGTTTCGCCCAAGGGCTCGCCTGTGACAGTCACCTTCAACACGGCCAACTAGCTGGAACACGTTAGGGACGGGAGGGGCACGGTGCCCCTCCCGTCCTGTTTCCTGTGAGACCACCATGTCACGCTCCACCCGGCTTCTGCTGGCCACGATCTCACTCTCGCTGGCGCTGGTCTATGCCTTCCCCCTCTGGCACATCGGCCTCATCGCGCCGCAGTACCCCGAGGGGCTGGGACTGTACATCGGGGTGAGCAAGATCGTCGGGGTCAAACCGCAGGACCTGACCAGCATCAACAACCTGAATCACTACATCGGGATGAAGGTGATCACCCCGAGCGACATTCCCGAGCTGCGCTACATGCCCTGGATGGTGGCGGGGCTGATTGGCGGGGCTGGCGGCTGCGGCCATCGGGAAACGGGCATTCCTCTATGGCTGGGTCGGGCTCTTCGCGCTGGGGGCCGTTGCTGGTCTCGCCGACTTCTACCGGTGGGGCTACGATTACGGTCACAATCTCGCCCCGGATGCCATCATCAAGATCACCGGCATGAGCTATCAGCCACCCCTGATCGGCAACAAGCAGCTGCTCAACTTCTCCGCCACCAGCTGGCCCGCCGCAGGCGGGTGGGCGCTGATCGCCGCCCTGGCGATTGGAGTGATACTGGTGTTCCGCGAGCTTCGAGCGGCGCGGGCAGCGCATGCCTGAGATGGAGACCGTGAGTGTTGCCGTCATGGCGCCGAGGGTCGTGATTCAGGCGCCATGGTGGCGAGCGGTCGCGAACGGTGCGTGCCCTGCGCTCACGACGGCGCTGCTGGGCCTGACGCTGGTCGCCTGCCAACCGGGTGGACCGCGACCGATCGCCTACGGTGAGGAGCCATGCACCCACTGCCACATGACCCTCGCCGATCCCCGTTTCACCGCCGAGGCGATCAGCTCGACCGGGAAGACATTTGTCTTCGATGATGTCGGTTGCCTCGCCAGCTGGCTGCGGGAATCGGGAACCCTGATCCGCGCGGCGTGGGTCGCCAGCTTCGTGTCTCCGGCCACCTGGATCCCGGCCGACTCCGCCGTCTACCTCACGACGGCTACCCTCCGAACCCCGATGTCGAGCGGCCTGATCGCACTCCGCCCCGGCGTTGAAGCCGATAGTGTGCTGGCCGCCCTCGGCGGCACGCGGCACACCTGGAGCGAGGTACGCGCGCTGGCCCACGAACACCCGGTCGCGCGATGATGCTGGCGCTCTGCCTCGCGCTGCTGGGCGCGCCGCCCATGCCGCAGGCGCGCGTCCTGACCGTGTCGCCAGGAAGTACGCTGCCGACGCTGGGACGCGCGCTGGAAGCCGCCCGCGACGGCGATACCATCCGCATCCGGCCCGGCACCTATGCCGAACCCACGCTGACCATCACCCGACGGATTGTTATTATCGGGGAGGGCTGGCCCGTTCTGGACGCCGGCGGTGATCACGAGATGCTGCGGGTGACGGCCGACAGCGTCACCATTCGTGGCCTGGTGATCCGCAATGTGGGCGCGAGCGGCACCGAGGACCGGGCGGCAATCCGGCTGATCGAGGTCCACGGCTGCCTGATCGAGGACAACACGCTGCTGGACGACGCCTACGGGATCTATCTGCAGAAGGTGGTCGGCTGCATCATTCGCGGGAACCGGGTACGCGGCTCGGGGCGAACGCAGTCGCTGAGCGGGAACGCGATCCACAGCTGGAGTTCCAGCGGGCTGATGGTGGAGGATAATACCGTCCAGGGCCACCGCGACGGGATCTACTTCGAGTTCACCACCGATTCCCATGTGCGCGGGAACACCAGCACGCACAATCTCCGCTACGGGCTGCATTTCATGTTTTCCCACAACTGCGAGTACGTGGGCAACAGCTTTCTGGACAACCGGGCCGGCGTCGCGGTGATGTACAGTCATGACGTCACCATCCGCGAGAACCGTTTCGAACGCAGCCAGGGCAGCTCGGCCTACGGGCTGCTGCTGAAGGACATCAGCGACAGCCGGGTCGAACGCAACCGGTTCGTGCGGAATTCCGCCGGTTTGTATGCCGAGGGGACCAATCGGGTCGAGGTCCGGGGCAACGAATTCCTGCGCAACGGATGGGGGGTCCGGGTGATGGCCGATGCCCAGGACACCCGCTTTCTGGAGAACCGGTTCGAGGGCAATTCGTTCGACGTGAGCACCAATGGCGCCAGTGCCTCGAGCGTCTTTCAGGGCAATAGCTGGGACCGCTACACGGGATACGACCTAGACCGCGACGGCTACGGCGATGTGCCCTTCGCGCCGGTGCGCCTCTTCGCCTTTGTGGTCCAGCAGAACGAGCCCGCCCTGATTCTGCTCCGGAGCTTCTTCGTGTCGCTGCTGGATGCCGCGGAGCGGGTGGCGCCGGTGCTGACGCCGGCCACGATGCTGGATCGCCGGCCCCGGATGGTATGGGCAGCTCCAGCCACGGCGGACCGATGACCGCTCCGCTGGTGATCGACGCCGCTGGCCTCACCAAACGATTCGGCAAGCTGCAGGTGCTGCGGGGTATCGATCTCTCGGTGGCACCCGGGCGCATCACCGGACTGGTCGGCCCAAACGCGTCGGGCAAGTCGACCCTCATCAAGTCGATACTCGGCTTGGTCCGACCCGACGCCGGACAGCTCACGGTGCTGGGATCGCCGGTCAACGGCGATGAGCGCTACCGTGGTGAGATCGGTTACATGCCTCAGGCCGCCCGGTTCCCCGAGAACCTGACCGGGCGGGAAGTGCTGGCGATGATCCGCGATCTCCGCGGCAATACCAGCCCGCCGGACCCGGCGCTGCTTGATGCGTTCCAGTTGTCCGAGGAGTTGTCCAAGCCGGTGCGCACGCTCTCCGGTGGCACCCGGCAGAAGCTCTCCGCTGGCCTGGCCTTTCTCTTCCACCCCAAGCTCCTCATCCTCGATGAACCGACCGCCGGTCTCGACCCGGTGGCGAGCGGCGTCTTCAAACGCCACCTCGCCGCTGCGCGGGAGCGCGGCGCATCGGTCCTGCTCGCCTCGCACACGCTGAGCGAACTCGGAGAGCTCGCCGATGACATCGTCTTCCTGCTCGACGGGAGGGTCCGGTTCCATGGACCGGTGCAGCAGCTGTTGGAAAGTACCGGCGCCTCGCGGCTGGAACCGGCCTGTGCGGCACTGATGCAGGGCGAGCGGGTGCCATGAGGACTGCGACCCGGATCCTTGGCTATCAGCTGCGCGACATTGCCCGGAACCGGTGGGTACTGGCCTATGCCGCCGTGCTGCTGCTCCTGACGGAGGTCCTCTTCCGGCTGGGAGGTGACGGTCAGCGGGTGGTGCTGAGCCTGCTCAACCTGGTCCTCATCTTCGTGCCGCTGGTGGCCCTGACCTTCGGTACGCTCTACCTCTACACCGCCCGTGAGTTCATCGAGCTGCTGCTGGCGCAGCCGGTCGGACGGGGGGCCATGTTCGCCGGATTGTGGGGCGGGCTGGCCCTCCCGCTGATCGGCGCCGTGACCATCGGCGTCGGTCTGCCGTTCCTGCTGCACTTCGGCGATGGCGGGATACCGATTCAGGCGGTACTGCTGCTGCTGGGGACCGGCGCGCTGCTCACCGCATCGTTCACGGCGATCGCCTTCCTTCTGGCGCTGCGATTCGAGGACCGGGCGATGGGATTCGGCGCGGCGCTGCTGGTCTGGCTGGCCTGTGCGGTAGTCTACGATGGGCTGGTCCTGCTGGCCGTCACGATCTTTGCCGACTATCCGCTGGAGACCCCACTCCTCATCCTGACGCTGTTCAATCCGCTCGACCTCGGTCGGGTACTGCTCCTGCTGGAACTGGATGTCTCCGCGCTGATGGGCTATACCGGCGCGATCTTCAATCAGTTTCTCGGCACCGGACTTGGACTCGCGGTGGCGCTCATCGCCCTGCTGCTCTGGACGGTCATTCCGCTCGCATTCGGCCTGCGCCGTTTCCGGCGGCGGGACTTCTAGCGGCAACGGGTACTGTCCGGTCAACCGCAGCGACGCACAACGGGGCCCCGATCTGCCGGGGCCCCGTTGCACGGCCGAAAGTCCGACGGCTACTGCACGGCCCGGAGCGCGTTGACGAAGCCGCCACCGTAATAGTCGTCATTGCCCGGCTTGCCGAGATCATCAGCACTCATGCGGAGCCGCGCCTCGAGCTGTGCGGGGGGAAGCGGTCCCTCCTTGCCCACGATCAAGGCCGCAACGCCTGCGACCACCGGCGCCGCCATGCTGGTGACGGCGGCGAAGGAGTAGCCGGTCGTCGAAGGGATGCTGCCCGGGGAGAGCACCATGACGAACACCCAGCAGGCCGTCACGACGCTGCCGGTCGGAATGCGCGGGACACTGCACAGTGCGCTGCCGGGCAGCGCGAAATCGCCGCCGGGCGCGCCGAAGGTGATCGCCGACTGGCCGAAGTTCGTGTACGAGGCCGGGCGCGAGAAGTCGGTGGCGCCGTTGGGATAGCCGACCGCGAAGCCGAACGGGCCAGTCGCGGCGACGGCGATGACGTGGGTCGACTGGGCCGGGACGGTGATCAGGTTGTTGGTGTGGTCGAGATCGACGGCATTGTTGCCCGCCGAGGCGATCACCGTCACACCCTGCTGGTAGGCGTAGGTGGTCGCGCGACTCAGGGCCACGGCGAGCTGCGCGGCGTCCTTGCCCTGCCGGTCGAATGAACCTCCGAGGCTCATGTTAATGATATTGGCCCCAGCCCCGCCCTGACTGATCGGCGTCGCAGCGTAGACGATGCCCTGAATGACGCCGCCGAAGCCGCCGCTGCCGCCATGCAGCACCTTGACCCCGATGATCGTCGCGCTCGGCGCGATGCCGATGGTGCCCACACCGTTGTCCCGCGCGGCGATGATCCCCGCGACGTGCGTGGCGTGGGAGAAGCCGGCGACATCCTGGTTGAACAGGAAGCCGGGAACGAACGAGGCCGAACGCGCCACATCGACGCTGCCGTTGAGGTCGATGTGCAGGTTGTTGAGCCCGCCGTCGAGCACGGCGACCCGCGCCCCGGCGCCGAGATTGCCCGCGTCCCAGGCCTCGGGGGCATGCACCGCCTTGGGTGCCCAGGTCAGGTTGTAGAATGTCTCGTTGTTGCCGTGACTGGCCTGGCCGACATCCTCGGTGACCTCACCGGCATCCTGGACATGTTCGGTCGGGCTGATCCACTGGACGACCTGGTCGAGGGCGACGGCCTGGACTCCACCGATCCTGGCCGCGGCCGTGCCGAAGTTCGTGTCAGCGGAGCTCGCGGTGGCTACGCCAATCTGCGAGGCGGTGGAGGTGAGGGTGCCTCCGGCAGTCGCGACCAGGGCGGCGAGATTCGCGGGCAGCTGATTCCCCTTACCCAGGATGACGTAGTCGTTGCCGGCCGTCAGCGAGGAGCGGGTCGTCGGAACCAACTGACCCCCGGGATCGGTATTGTCGGCGTTGCAGGCGCTGAGGGCCAGCGTGGCGCCGGCGAGAAGAAGGGGGAGGCGGAAGATGGTACGCATGGTGGATCTCCAGTGGGGGGAACCGCTGCATACCGTCGACCGGGAATGCCGGCGCGCCGGAGATTTGACCGTACCGGCCCTGCATGGCCGACCGGGGAGTGCAGTGATTGTCGCGAGGGAGCAGGGCTCAATGTGGGGCTGGGGGAGGAATCGCACACGTCACCGTCGTCGGGGCCGGAGGTGCCGTGCCGCCGGCGAGGAATCAGGCGAGGACGCCGCGATCAGCTGATCGTCCGCCGGACGAAGCCGCGCACCCCGAGGGCGCCGAGCAGGAGCGTCGCCAGCGTCAGTGCGCTCAGGAACGCCCACGTGGGCATGTGGGGCACGTCCGGTGTGAGGGTCGCCCGCAGCCCCTCGCTCATGTAGACCAGCGGATTCAGCAGCACGAGCCACTGCAGCCAGGGGATGACGTGCAGCATCGCCCAGGGGTAGTAGACGCAGCCGAGAAACATGATCGGCGTGACGACGACGGCGAACATCAGCCCGATCTGCTGCGGGCGGACGGCAGTACCGAGGGCCAGGCCGAGCGCGCCGGCGGCGAGGCTGGCGAGAACGAGTACGACGAGAAACAGCGGCCAGTCCTCGATCCGCACATGAACCGCGGTGACCGGAATGAAGGTGACCAGCGGCAGCACGACGGCGCCCCCCAGCGTCGCCTGCGCTGCACCGAAGCAGAGCTTCTCGATGGCGACCAGCTCGACCGGGATCGGGGCGAGGACCCGATCCTCGATCTCCCGGGTGCCGCCCAGCTCCATCGCGAGCGGCAGGGCCACTGCCGAGATCCCGGTGAAGATCATGCCGACGGCGACGAGGCCTGGCACCAGGATCGTCGCATAGGTCGCCCCGCCCGGACCGGACGTCACGCCCTGCCCGATCCGCGGCAGGACATAGGTAAACACAAAGACGAACAGCATCGGGTTCATGACGGTGCGCACCACGAAGGGCCCGAAGTTCCGGCGCAGGACGCGCAGGTCCCGCAGCACCAGCCCCCACACCGCACTGGTGGTGGAGAAGGCGCTGAGCGACACGCCCGGCGAACGAACGAGGTTCGGCTCAGTCACGGAGGTCCCTGCCCGTCATCTGGATGAACACCGTTTCCAGCGTCGGCTCGTGCACCGCGACGTCCGTCAGCCCGTAGCCGAGGGCGACCTCGACCAGTCGTGGCAGCAGGCCATCACGCACACCGGTGAGGACCCGGACACCGCGCTCGGTGCGGGTGACTTCATGAACCGCGGGTAACGTGCGGATCGCCTGCAGCAGGCTTTCGTCCACCCGATCCACCGATACCTCGCACACAGTGCTGGCGCCCAGGCCCTGCTTGAGACCCGCCGGCGTCCCGACGATGAGCACCTTGCCATGATCGATGATCGCCACCCGATCGCTCAGGCGCTCGGCCTCTTCCATGTAGTGGGTGGTCAGCAGGACGGTGATGCCGCCTGCGCGAAGTCCCTCGACCAATTCCCACAGCTGCAGGCGGCTCTGAGGATCAAGACCGGCGGTTGGTTCATCCAGAAAGAGAATCGCCGGATGGTGCGCGATGCTCCGGGCGATCTGGACTCGCTGGGCCAGTCCGCCGGAGAGCGTCATCGCCATGGCGGAGGCCCGATCCGTCAGGCGAAACTGCTCCAGCAGCGCATCGGTCCTGGCCCGCGCGTCGGTGCCGCTCATGCCGAAGTATCGACAGTGATAGTACAGGTTTTCCCAGACCGTGCAGGAACGGTCGAGGGTGTTGTGCTGGGTCACGACACCGATCCGCCGTTTCACTTCCGCCGGATTCCGCGCGACGTCGAACCCGTTCACCGTGACGACGCCGCCGCTCGGCCTCACCCGCGTCGTGCAGACGCCGACCGTGGTCGTCTTGCCGGCACCATTGGGTCCGAGCAGGCCGAAGATCTCGCCGGCCTCCACGCTGAGCTCGACGCCGAAGAGCGCTGTCACCGGTGGTGGCCCCTCGTACGTCTTGGTCAGTCCGACAATCGTCAGCGCTGGCGGCATCGGGATGAGCGGTTCCCGCTCAGCGCAGGCCCCGCGCCAGGCGGTAGGCGTCGCGCGCCGAGGCCACGGCGTCGAGGAGTGGCGCGGGATCGAAGCGCACCGGGTCGGTGCACGGCAGGCCGGTCTCCGCCGTGGCCCTGCTACAGGCTGCCCGCGCCTCGGCATCCGTCAGGTCATAGGTGTTGAGCGAGATCCCGATGGTCTTGGTGGGATGGACGAAGTTGGCCACGGTCTCGTACAGCCTGACATACTCGGCAAGCGGCGGGATACGGAGCCAGGCGGCTTCGCGATAATCGCCGATATACTGGCGGGTGGCCTGGTGGCAGAGGATCAGCGCATCGGGGCAGCTGCCGTGAAGCAGTCCGCAGGTCACCCCGGAATAGCCGGGATGATTGAGGCTCCCCTGCCCTTCCACCAGCACGATGTCCGCATCCGTGCTCCCCTCCAGCACCAGCCACTCCGCGGCGCCGGCGATGAAATCGGCGACGACCGCGTCCACCGCGATGCCCCACCCCTCGATCATGATGCCGGTCTGCCCGGTCGCGACGAAACGGGTCCGGAGCCCACGCGCGTTGAGCTGCTTCACCAGTTGCAGCTGACTCGTCATCTTGCCGACGTTGCAGTCGGTGCCCACAGTGAGGATGACAAACGGCTCGACCGCCTTGGCCTTGCCGGAGGAGACGGGGATGTTGGCCGGCGGGCGACGAAGATCATGGATCTCGACCCCTTTGGCCTTGGCCCGCGCCGCGATCACCGGATCACCACCGAGAAAGGTGTGCAGCCCGCTCCAGAGATGGCAGCCGGCCTCGATCGCCTCGAGCAGCCAGGCACGCCACTCCTCGGGGAGCTTGCCACCGACCGGCGCGATCCCGATGAGGATCGCGTCCGGCTTCCCCGTGAGTCCCTCCGCCATGGAGGCGACCACCGGGATCGCGCCGCCGAATCCCAGCACCTGCTGCACGGTCTGGCCGGCGGTCTGCCGGTCGACCACGCCAACCACCCGATCCGGCAGGTAGCGGATGACCGAGTTGGCCGTCTTGGAGGTGAGCGAGTTGAATTCGCCGTCGGCGAGGATGAGGTAGCGCGTGTGATTCATCAGAGCTGGCCGGTGACAGGTGGCAGGTAGCAGGTGGCAGCGGAACAGCACTCAAGACGTCGGCAGAAGATAATCCAGCCAGGCCGGAGGAAAAGCAAACGGGCCGCCACAGCAGCCCGTCGCCCACTTCCTGCCACCTGCCTCCTGCCACCTAGGGCTTCGTTCCGCCCTCCTCGTGATCATCGACCAGTTCGGCATCCACGGTATCGCCCCGCCCCTTGCCGATCTGCCTGGCGCCGCCACCGCCGGGGCCGATCATCCCCATCTTCGACTTGAGCTCGAGCAGCTGCTGGTCCGCGCTGCCCTTGTATTCGAGCGACTTGAACTGCTCCATCAGCGTGTCGCCCTCGAACTCGGCCTGCAGCTCGGCGGAGGCGATCGCCTTGCGCTCCTGGTTCTCGATCTTCTCCGTCATCCGCTCGAATGACTCGAAGGCCGACTTGTCGCCCATCCCCGACATCGTTTCCTGAATCCGCTGCTGCGCTTCCGCGCGGCGGGCCCGGGCGACGAGGATGTTCTTCTTCCGCTTGGCTTCCTCAATCTTGTCATTGAGCGAGCGCAGCGAGCCCTTGAGGCTCTCCGTTTCCGCCTTGTGCTTGACCCAGGCTTCGTGCAGCTGCTGAGCCCCCTGCAGCGCCTCGTTGTAGCGCAGCAGCGCCTGCTTGGCGAGGTCGTCGCGGCCTTCCTGCACCGCCAGCATGGCGCGACGCTCCCAGTCTTCCGATTGCTTGCGCATCGACTCGGCGTCGGCCTGCAGCTTCTTCTCGTCCGCGATGGCGGAGGCCACCTGCTGCTTGGCCTTGGCCAGCTGGGACTTCATGTCCACGATCAGCTGATTGAGCATCTTCTCGGGGTTTTCCGCCCGGGAGATGAGGTCGTTGATGTTCGACCGGAGCATCGCGGAAAGACGATCAAAGATCCCCATGCGGACTTACTCCCGGTACGGCGCTAGCGCGCCCAGGTGCGTGGCGATGGCGAGCGTCATTGATTCGAAACTCGCCTCGAACTCGTTGAAATCCAGGTTTTCCAGCTCCAGCGTATCCACCAGCACCACCTTGTCGCCCTCCAGCCCATAGGCCCCGTGAACCAGGTCCCGTGCGTTGTACTCCAGCAGCTGGCGGCAGAGCTTCGCCTGCTGTGCCGTGCCGGCGGGCAGCGTCATGACGGTGACCCGGAGAATCGCCACCGGTGGCGCGAAGTTGACCAGCACTTCGGCTCCCGCCGCGGTCCGGACCATCCACAGCCCGGGTTCCACCTCGGAGACCTCCGCCGAACCGCTGTCAAGCCGGTCGAGCCAGGCCTCGATGTCTTCCGTGGTCAGCATTACCCAGTTCTCCTGATGGGGCGCCGGCGACCGCCGGCTGGCCCAATCTAACGCGTCCCGGCCGCCGGCAGCGCCTCGGGGGGGGTATCGACGTCATCGATCAGCGCCTGGCGCTGTTGTCCCAGTACCCGTTCGGTAAAGTCGAGTCGCTCCTCCAGCTCACCGAGACGCGATTCCAGCGCCGCAAACCGGGCACCATCCTCCGCGCGGTCCAGCCTTTCGTCGGCCGGCGGGCCGAGCATGCGCTCGTATCCGGTGATCCAGTGGGCGATCGCCTTCCCGATCGGTCCGGTGAAGAGGCCAAGACTTCCCAGCCCAACCGCAAGCCAGAAGGCGAAATCCCCGATCCCGTCACCCATGCGCCGCTCCGCTGCTCAGCTGCCCGGCAACCGGAGAGACTCGGTCTCCCGCTGCCGGGCGAGAAGCCGTTCCGCGAAATCCACCCGCTCCTCCAGCTCCGCCATCCGATGCTGCATCGATTCCAGCTCCGCGACGCGCTGACGCAGCTGCTCGACTTCAGCCAGCAGCGCCGGATCTGCGGCGGTGCGTCCTTCCAGTCGGCGACCGAGTGCCCGCATGATCGGATACAAGATGATGGCCGTGGCGGCGAAGAGTCCCAGCGCGACGAACACGATCATCCGTGGATCCATCGTGACCCAGAATGGCGGGAACTCCACCGGGCCCTGCACGATGACCGTGGGATCCGGCATCGGCGGGATCGGGGGAACGGGGGAACGGGGGAACGGGAGGAATGCCCTGAACCAGACCCAGCGCAATCACGTGGTACCTCCCGGCATCCGCTCCTCGTCGCGGTGCCTGGCCAGCAGCCGCTCGGTGAAGTCTATCCGTTCCCCCATTTCGGACAGCTCGGCCCGCAGCCGCTCGATCTCCTCGTACAGCACGGGATCCGGCGCCGGATCTTCAGCGCCGCCACGGATCCGCTCGGCAAACGCCCGCCCGATGGGGCTGAAGGAGATGGCCGTCAGCGTCCCTCCACCGAAGATGAGCACGATCGCCAGAATCCCTTCCCAGTCCATCTCAGGCCTCGCCCGAACTCTCGACCCGCCCGCGGGAGAGCAGGCGCTCGGTGAATTCAACCCGTTCCTGCGTCTCGGTCAGCTGCTGGCTGAAGTACTCGACCTGGTCCCGCAGCGCCCCTACCTCCCCCAGCAGCTCGGAGTCCATCGAGCCGTGCCGCCCCTGAATCCGGCGGGCCAGCGCCTGACCAATCTCGCTCCGCGCCACCTGCACGATACACCAGAAGAACAGCCCGCTGGTGATGACCCCGGTCAGCATGCCGAAGACCGCAATGACATTCTCGTTCATTCGGCGATCCCCTGGGCCCGGGGCAACCGCTCGGGCGTGCGCTGCTGCGCCAGCAGCCGCTCGCTGAAATCGATCCGCTCCTGCGCCTCGTTGAGCTGCTGCTGCATGGCGTCGACGTGATCCCGCAGGGCCGAGACCTCCTGCTCCAGCGCCGGATCGGGTCGCCCGGTCCTGGCATTGGCCTGTACCCGAATGCCGTGGACGATGCCCCAAACGATCAGCCCGGTGACGATGATCCCGGTGATCATCCCCCCGATGGCGACGATCGCGTCAGCCGGGTTCATCGCTCCATCCCGGGCAGCTTTTCGGGCGAACGGCCCTGCGCCAGCAGGCGCTCGGTAAAGTCGAGTCGCTCATGCGTCTCCGCCAGCTCCAGCCGCACCTGTTCCAGCTCCTGCCGCAGCTCGGCGACTTCCCCGCGCCACTCCCCGGCATCGGGATTCTTGCCCGAGGCAGCGGCCTTGATTGCGTGCGCGATCGCCTTGCCAATCTCGCCCCGCGAGATGAAAACCAGCCCGATCATCACGAAAAACGTAATGGGAATGAAGACCTCGGCTGCGCCCATCCTTCAGTCCTGCCTCTTTAAGTAGTTGTTTCGGCTGACCCGGCCCCGGATCGGTGGGGCTCGTACGCGAGCATGTTGCAGGATGTTTCAGGTGGCGACGCCCGGATCAACCGCCGCCCTTCTTGAGCTGCACCAGGCGGTCCTTCGCGAGCTTTCGGCCGGTCGGCGTCGCGGCCAGGCCACCCCCGGCCGTTTCGCGGTACCGGACATCCATTGTCCGGCCGATCTCGCCCATGGTGTCGATCACCTCATCGACCGGGATCGGGAAGCGGACACCGGCCAGCGCCATTTCGATGCCGGCGAGCGCCATCGCGGCACCGGTCGCATTCCGATAGACACAGGGCACCTCGACCAGCCCGCCGAGCGGATCGCAGACCAGCCCGAGGGTGCCCTGCATCGTGAGGGCGACGGCGTGCATCGCGGCGCTGGGACTTCCGCCCAGCAGTTCGACACCCGCGGCCGCCGCCATGCCGGCCGCCGCGCCGGTCTCCGCCTGACAGCCGCCTTCAGCGCCGGACAGCGACGCGCGGCTCGCGACCACCGCGCCGACCAGTCCCGCCGTCGCCAGGGCGCGCACCAGGTCCGCGTCGGAAAAGGCATGATGCTTCGCCAGGCCGAGCATGACGCCGGGGAGGACGCCGGCGCCACCGGCGGTCGGGGCGGCGACGATGACCCCCATCGCGGCATTGACTTCCTGCACCGCCAGCGCGGCCGCGAGCGCGTCGGTGAAGACCGTGCCCTTGAGCGGCCCGACGGCGTGGGCCAGCATGATGGCATCACCGCCGACGAGGCCCGAGACGCTGCGCAAGTCGCCCTGCAGCCCGCGCTCGACCGCGCCACGCATGACGTTGAGCGCCCGCAGCAGGGCGGCCTCGACATCCGCCCGGCTGTGCAGCCCCCTCTCCGCCTCGGTGCGCAACGCGAGTTCCCCGAGCGAGATCCCCTCACGCTCGGCCTGTTCCACCGCTTCCAGCAGTGCATCGAACATCAGGCGATCCTGGGAATGGCGTGAAGGCTGCTGACGGCGGGAATCGCGCGGAGCGCTTCGAGCGCGGCGGCGCTGACCGGCTGGTCCAGCTCGTAGATATGGATGGCCTCGCCGCCCTTCCGCCGGCGCGAGACCCGCAGCGTGGCGATGTTGTCGCCCTGCCGGGCCAGGATCGTGGTGACGGCGGCCACGATGCCCGGGACATCCTGGGCGACGAACACCAGCGCGGGAAAGGCGCCGGTCACCTCGACAGCAAAGCCATTCACGCTGGTGATCACCACCCGGCCGGCGCCAATGGACGAGCCTATTACGACGGTCTGCTGGCCATCCCGGCTCAGGGTGATTCGCGCCGTGTTCGGGTGATGCTCACCCCGCAACTTGGTATTGCTGAAGCTGATGGCAAGTCCTGCCTTCTCTGCCAGCTCCAGACTCTCCCGCAACCGCTCGTCATCCGGGAAAAAGCCGAGCAGGCCACCAGCAATGGCGCGGTCGGTGCCGTGCCCCACGCCGGTGCGGGCGAACGAGCCGTGGAGTTCGACTTTCGCCGTCTGGGGCGCTCCATCAAGTAGTCCGCGCGCAAAGAGGCCGATCCGGCAGGCCCCCGCGGTGTGCGAGGACGACGGGCCGACCATGACGGGACCGATGATATCGAGGAGGGAGATCATGCTGGAAGTTACGGGAACGTGGCAGTGGGGAACAGGGAAGCGGGAACTCGGGGAGTGGGAGGGGACCGGAGCGGGAGCGGGAGCGGGGGAAAGGGGAAGGGGAAACGGGCAAACAGCCCCCTATCCTCCGCTATCCCTGTTCCGCCTTCCCCTTCCCCTTTCCCCTTTTCCCCCAGTGCCACCTCGCCGCCCTAGAGCAACTCGACTTCGCTGATCTCCCCCAGGCTCAATACGATCTCGGTGCTGTCATCCCCCAGCGGATGCAGGTAGACCTCGTGCGCCGCGATGTGGGTGTCCACGCTGGTGGTGACCCCAGTGACCTCCCGCCGGTCGATGGCCACGATGCGAACCCCGAGTTCATGGGAGGCGGCGTAGCCCAGGGCGGCGACGATCTGTTCGTAGGTCATAGGTCTCCGTCCTGAATGACAGCTGGTTCTTTCAGCTGCTCAGGCCGCTCATCATTCCGCAGGCAAGGAAGAAACTCGACGTCGACCTGGCCCGGCTCAAGAAGTTGGCAGAAGCCTCGAAGTAATCACGGTTCGTCCTATACGATGGCGGCGATGCCGCCATCGTCCGGCGGGCGGTAGACCGGGCCCAGGCCGACTCGCGCATTACCCGCACCACCTCCGCCGCCGGCAGCGGGCCCCGATCCCGGACTCGCTCAGCCAGATTGTCGCCGTCAATGAACGCCATGGCGAAAAAGGCGTAGCCGCCAATCTCTTCCGCGCGGTAGATCGGCACGATGCTGGGATGGGAGAGCTGCGCGGCGGTCCGCGCCTCCCGCAGGAAGCGCTCGCGGACCATGGGCTGGGAGGCGAGGTGGGGCGGGAGCACCTTGACCGCGACGAGCCGATCGAGCCGAATCTCGCGCGCCAGATAGACAACGCCCATGCCGCCGCGCCCGAGTTCCCGCTCGAAGGTGTACTGCCCGGCGAGCAGCGGGGTCAGTTCTTCAAGGATCGTGTCGGTGGCGGTCATGAGATCCAAAGTAGAAGCAACCGGGACCGCCCGCCACGAGCAGAATGAGCGGCGACTCGCTGCACGGATGACGCACCGGCTCGCCTCATGCCAGCACTTTCCCCAGATACTGGCCGGTATAGCTGCCCACGGCGCCGGCGACCTGCTCCGGGGGGCCCTGGGCCACGACCTGGCCGCCGAGGTCGCCCCCTTCGGGACCGAGATCGACGATCCAGTCGGCGGTCTTGATGACGTCGAGGTTGTGCTCGATGACCAGCACGCTGTTGCCCTTGTCGACCAGCCGGTGCAGCACCTCGAGCAGCAGCCGCACGTCCTCGAAATGCAGCCCCGTCGTCGGCTCATCGAGAATGTAGAGCGTGCGGCCGGTGTCCCGCTTGGCGAGCTCGGTGGCGAGCTTGACCCGCTGGGCCTCGCCGCCGGCGAGCGTCGTCGCCGCCTGGCCCAGGTGGATATAGCCCAGCCCCACATCGTTGAGCAGGTCAAGCTTCTCGAAGATGCGCTTCTGCGCCGCGAAGAAGTCGAGTGCGTCGGAGACGGTCAGGTCGAGCACCTCGGCGATATTGCGGCCCTTGTAGCGGACTTCGAGTGTCTCGCGATTGTAGCGTTTCCCCTTGCACACCTCGCACGGCACATAGACGTCGGGCAGGAAGTGCATCTCGATCTTGACCAGCCCGTCGCCCTCGCACGCCTCGCACCGGCCACCCTTCACATTGAAGGAGAAGCGCCCGGGGCCGTAGCCCCGCAGCTTGGATTCCGGCAGCTGGGTGAACAGCTCCCGGATCGGCGTGAAGAGCCCGGTGTAGGTCGCCGGATTGCTGCGCGGCGTCCGGCCGATCGGGCTCTGGTCGACGTCGATGACCTTGTCGAGATGCTGCATCCCCTCGATTCGGCCGTGCGCGCCGGGAACCACTTTGGCCCGGTAGAAGTGCCGCGCCAGGGTCTGGTACAGGATATCGGTGACCAGAGTGGACTTGCCCGACCCGGATACTCCGGTGACGGCGACGAACAGACCGAGAGGGAAGTCGACCGTCAGATGCTGCAGGTTGTTGGCCCGGGCATCCACCACCCGGAGGCGCTTTTCGCTCGGGTTCCGGCGGAAGCCCGGAATCGGGATGCGAAGTTCGCCACGCATGTAGCGCGCAGTCAGCGAGGTCGGGTGCGCCAGGATATCGGCGACGGTTCCCTCGGCGACCACCTCGCCTCCGAACCTTCCCGCACGGGGACCGAGATCGACGACATGATCAGCGGCGCGGATGGTGTCTTCGTCATGCTCGACCACCAGCACGGTGTTACCGAGGTCGCGCAGATCCCGCAGCGTCCGCAACAGGCGTTCATTGTCGCGCTGATGCAGTCCGATGCTCGGCTCATCCAGCACGTAGAGCACGCCGGTGAGCCGCGACCCGATCTGGGTGGCGAGCCGGATCCGCTGCGCCTCACCACCGGAGAGCGTGCCCGCGGATCGGCCCAGTGTGAGGTAGTCGGGCCCCACGTCCCGCAGGAAGCGGAGCCGGTCGGAGACTTCCTTGAGGATCGGGCCGGCGATGTCGGGATCGAGCCCGCTGGTCTCGCCGGCCCCGCGGATGGGCAGGCCGGCGAAGAACTCGTACGCCTTCGTGACCGGCAGATCAACGACCGGCCCAAGGCCCTGGCCACCCACCGTGACCGCCAGCGACTCCGGCTTGAGCCGCTGCCCGCGGCAAACCGGGCAGGGCTGCTCCACCATGAACTGGTCCAGCGAGCTGCGGACGGCGTCGCTGCTGCTTTCCTTATACCGGCGCATCACGTTCGCGAGAATCCCCTCCCACTCGCTCTCGTAATCGTCCCGGCCGCGACCACCCTCGATCTGGAACTTGAACTTTTTCCCCGGCGCGCCGTACATCAGCGCCTTGCGCGCCTCCGGGGTGAAGTCCTGCCACGGTCCGTTCATCTCGAACTTGAAGGCCCTGGCCAGCGTCGGCAGGACCACCTTGCGCAGGTATCCGCTCGGCTCGCCCCACGGCAACACGACCCCTTCGAGAATCGAGATGCTCCAGTCTCCCAGGACAAGGTCGACGTTTACCGTCTTGCTCACCCCCACACCGTGACACTCGGCGCAGGCACCGAAGGGGGAGTTGAAGGAAAACTGGCGCGGTTCCAGCTCCGGCAGCGAGAAGCCGCAGACGGCGCAGGAGAGTCGCTCGGAGAAGATGACCGAGGTCGGCGCCGGGGCCCGGCGGCTTCCCGGTTCGGCGACGTCATGCCGCACCACCTCCACCAGCCCATCCGCCGCCTTGAGCGCCGTCTCGATCGAGTCCGCCAGCCGTCCGCGATCGGTCGTCCGCACCACCAGCCGGTCCACCACGACCGAGATATCATGGTTCTGCCGACGGTTCAGCGCCGGCACGGCGTTCAGGTCGCAGGTCTCGCCGTCCACCAGCAGCCGCACGAAGCCGCGCTGCTGCACCTCCTCGAACAGTTCGCGAAACTCCCCCTTCCGCCCACGGACCAGCGGGGCCAGCACCTCGATCCGGGTCCCTTCCGGCCAGGTCAGGATTGTATCGGTGATCTGACTCGCGCTGGAGCGGGAGATCGGACTGCCATCGTTGGGGCAATGCGGCACGCCGACTCGCGCCCAGAGCAGGCGGAGGTAATCGTAAATCTCGGTGACGGTGCCGACCGTGGAGCGGGGATTGTGGCCTGCGGTCTTCTGCTCGATGGCGATGGCGGGGGAGAGCCCCTCGATCGCGTCCACATCCGGCTTCTCCATCAGGCCGAGGAACTGCCGGGCGTACGCCGACAGCGATTCGACGTAGCGCCGCTGTCCTTCGGCGTAGATCGTGTCGAAGGCGAGCGACGACTTGCCCGAACCGGAGAGACCCGTGATCACGGTGAGCTGATCGCGGGGGATGCGGACCGAAACGTTCTTGAGATTGTGTTCGCGGGCACCGCGAACGACCAGGTATTCCTGAGCCATAAGCAGGGGAACGTACCCGGCAACGGGAACGGGTTCAACTCCGGGACAGTGGCGATGGGCGGTAGGCGGTGGGGAGTAGGGAATAGGGAGTAGGGAGTAGGGGGCAGGGGGCAGGGGGCAGGAGAGACGAAGCGGCCGTATCCATGCGGATCGCCCAATCCCCCAATCGCCCAATCGCCCGATCCCCTACCGCCCCACCCCGGCCCTGATGATGATTCAGCCAGCCCATGACCTTCACCCGGAATTCCCGCGCCCAGGGCCTTGAGAGCCTGCTCGACGAAATGGTCGGTGGCAACGGCCTGGAGGGGGACCTGCCCCCGCTCGAGCCCGACGCCGGCTATCCGCTGCGGCCATTCGCCGACCTGCTGCCGCAGGACGATCTCATCACCACCGAGCCGCGCACCGATGAGGCACCGGTCGAGCGGCTCTACCGCCGTGCGGTGGAGGCGGCGAGCCGCGGGCGGGTCAGCGAGGCGATCCACCGCTACCGCGAGCTGCTCGGCCTCGATGCCGCGCATCTCCCTGCCCGCAACAATCTCTCCCATCTGCTGGAGACCACCGGCGACCCGGCCGAAGCGCTCGAGCAGCTCACGGCAGCGCTGCGACTCACGCCCGATGACGTCAATCTGCTGGTGTCCCGTGGCGCCATTCACGGCCGCCTCAAACAGCACGCCGAGGCGGAGGCGGATCTCCGGCGCGCGCTGCGGCTGGACCCCGCCCATATCCAGGGGCACCTGACCCTCGGTATGGTCCTGTGGCGAAAAGGCGTGCCCGCCCAGGCGGCGCAGGCACTGCGGCTCGCCATCTCGTTCGAGCCGGACAACGCCACGGCGCACTACTATCTCGGTGAGGCGCTTAACCAGGCCAATGACCTGCCCGGAGCACATGCTGCCCTGCAGCGCGCCGCCGAGCTTGGACCCGACCACGGCCGCACCTTCCGCCTGCTCGGCCGGGTGCTGGACCGGATGGGACAGCCCGACGAGGCGCAGGCGATGTACCGCCGCGCACGGGAAGCCGGCGAGACGTGATTCGCGCCGTGCAGCATCGCCCCGCCGACCTCGCGGTCGATGCGATCGTGCGCGCCGCCGATGCCTCGCTCGCGCCGCTGGGCGCCGCGAGCGCCGCGCTGGATGACGCGGCCGGGCCCCGGTTCCAGTCGCTGCGCCAGGTGGTGGCCCCGCTGGATGCCGGCGCCGCGGTGATCACCGGGGCGGGCGACCTCGCCGCTGAATTTGTCCTGCATATCGTTCTCGCCAGCGAGGAACGGGCGACCACGCCCGAGATCGTCCGCCGGGCGCTGGTGTCTGCCTGGCATCGGGCGGAGGGCTGGGAGCTCACGACCATCGGCGCGCCGCTCGGTGCGGTGGCCGTGGCGGACCTGTCGCTCGACACCGCCGTCCGGCTGCTGATCGACACCTTTCAGGAGCGCCGGCCCGACAGTCGCTTCCCCGCGGAGCTGCAGATCATCGTGACCGGCCCGACCGAGCAGGCGCTGGTGGACTCGCTGCTCGAACGCGTCCGATGAGCCGGCCCACCGCGCGCCACGGCAGCGTCAGTCGGCGCACCCTCGTCTTCCTCCTGCTCTGCGGCTGGGCGCTCGCGCTCGGCTGGCTGGTGCAGCGCTCGCTGTACGCCCCGAAGCGGGAGGAGACGCTGGCCCGCTGGCCGGTCCCGCCGGGCAACAGCTTCTTCGCCATCCGCAACGCGGAGCGCCAGGTCGGCCTGAGCTCGTTTACGGTGGACACGCTCGCCGAGGGGATACGGGTCACCGAACTCGTCACCATCGACCTGCCGCAACTCACGCCGAAGGTCGCGCGCCGCACCACCGCGCGCATCGAGTCGATCTACGGCCGCCGGTTCGAGCTGCGAGGGTGGCAGGCGGACCTGCTGAGCGAATCGGGACGCAGCGTGAGCCAGGGAGTGGTGGTCGGCGATACGCAGCTGACCATCATCAACACCAGTCACGGCATCCCGCCGGAAACCCTTACCGTCGCGCTGCGCCGTCCCGTGGTGCTGCCGGGCGCCGTGCCGCTGGTCATCGCCGGCCGCGGCCTGCCCCGGGTCGGCGACAAAGTCAATGTCGAGGTCTATGATCCGCTCGATCACGAGCTCAGGATCGATCATCTGACCGTCGTACGCGAATCGACGCTCACCGTCCCGGACAGCGCGATCTACAACGAGACCCTCCAGCGCTGGAGCGTGGCCCATCTCGACACTCTGCGCGCCTGGCGGATCGATGGACTGGTCCATGGCCTCCCGGTGCGGCGCTGGATCGACGCCACGGGCATGACAGTGAGAGCAGAGTCGCCGCTCGGGGTCACGATCGAGCGCTCAGCCTTCGAGCTGGCCAACACGAACTTCCGCGCCCTGCCGCTGCCCCGCTGGGATGATGGGCCTACCGCTCCCGACCTCCTCAGCCACGCAGGGGACACCCCGGCGGAACCGCTCGGCATGCGCCTGGTCCTGCTCTCCCACGCCCGCGGCCTGCCGCTGCCGCCGGTCATCGCCGGTCTCATCGGTGCCGGGCAGCAGCGGATGGGCGACACCCTGCGCTACGGACCGACCGCGCCGGAGCCGGACGATTCGCTCCTGCTGGCGCTGCCACCCCGGGCCGCTCTCGCGCAACCGACCGCGGAACTGGCGGATCAGGCCCGGCGTATCCTCGGGAAGGAGACCCGCCCGCTGGCCCAGGCGCGGCGGCTGCGGGCGTGGGTCCAGCGGACGATTACTCTTCGCGACGATGCTGGCATCGCCAGCGCCCAGCGCATCCTGCGGGCCCGGCAGGGCAATGCCCAGGATCGTGCCGTGCTTCTCGCCGGGCTCCTCCATGCCGCCGATCTTCCGGCCCGACTCTGCTGGGGCCTCGTGCGAGAGCAGGATCGCTGGCGGCTCCATCCCTGGGTGGAGGTGTGGACCGACGGCTGGACGACCCTCGACCCGGCGCAGCAGGATGACGCCATCCCGCCCGCACGCATCCGCCTCGCCACCGGCGGCCGGGCCCGTTTCATGGATCTGGCCCTGCTGGCGGGCCAGCTTCGACTCGACCTGATCCCCGGACCCTGATGATCCGCCTGACGGACCTCACCAAGCGCTACGGCACATTCACCGCGGTCGACTCGATCAACCTTGAGATCCGCCGCGGCGAGCTGTTCGGCTTCCTCGGCCCGAACGGCGCGGGGAAAACCACCACGATGCGGATGATCGCCGGCATCCTGCAGCCGACCTCCGGCCAGGTCTTCATCGCCGATACCGATATCGCCGTCGACCCGATCCGCGCCAAGAGCCGGCTCGGCTTCATCCCGGACCGGCCCTACGTCTACGACAAGCTGACCGGCGCGGAGTTCCTCCGCTTCGTCGCGGCACTGTACGGCCAGGATGGCGATCCGATCGAACGCCGGATGGATGAACTGCTCGAGCTGTTCGAGCTGACGCCGTGGAAGAACGAGCTGGTCGAGTCCTACAGCCACGGCATGCGGCAGAAACTGATCATCTCGAGCGCGCTGCTCCACAAGCCTGAAGTGATCGTGGTCGATGAGCCGATGGTGGGGCTGGACCCGAAGGGCCAGAAGTTCCTGAAGGATCTCTTCCGCGCCTTTGTCAAGCGGGGCGGTACGGTGCTCATGAGCACCCACACGCTCGACACGGTGGAGGATATGTGCGACCGCATCGGCATCATCCTCGGCGGCAAGATCCTCGCCTTCGGTACGGTGGCGGAGATCCGCACCCGGTTCCAGGGCGGCGACACCAAGCTCGAGGAACTGTTCCTGCGCCTGACCGGCGGGGTGACGGAGCGGGAGATGGATGCAATACTCGATTAGCTGGTAGCTTGTAGCTGACGGCTGACGGCTGACAGCTGGCAGTAGGGAGCAGGGAGCAGGGAGTACCACGACAGTCGAGAAGCACTGACGGCTGATGGCTGAACGCTCACCCTCCACGATCGCCGATGACCGCCCTCCCCCAGCCCACGCTCCGCACCATCCTCGTCCCCAAGTGGCGCTCGGCGCTCAACCGGTTACGCCAGGAGCATTCGGGGGGAAGCGGCAAGTTCATGCTGCTGGCCCTGGTGGCGCTGGGATTCTGGGCCGCGGTGTTCGGGGTGTCGTTCCGGGTGCTGCGCTACATCCAGCAGACCAGCGAGGTCGGTGTACCCCTTGCCACCAAGCTGTTGTCGATCATCCTGCTCTCGTTCGCCTCGCTGCTGCTGCTCTCCAACCTGATCACCGCGCTGTCCAGCTTCTTCCTGGCCAAGGATCTCGACCTGCTGGTCTCTTCGCCGGTCGACTGGCTGCGGCTCTATCTGGCCAAGCTCGGGGAGACGCTGCTGCACTCCTCATGGATGGTCATCCTCATGGCGGTGCCGATTTTCACCGCCTATGGCATGGTGTTTCGCGGCGGGCCGCTCTTTCCGCTGATCGTCCTCGCCGCGCTGCTGCCGTACTTCGTGCTCCCCTGCGTGCTGGGCTCGGCGATCACGCTGATTCTGGTGAACGTTTTCCCGGCCCGACGCACCCGGGATCTGCTCAGCCTCGTCGCCATCGGCGCGTTCGGCGGGATGGTCCTGCTCTTCCGCCTGATCCGGCCGGAGCAACTCGCCCGGCCCGAAGGGGTACGTAACCTGCTCGACTATCTCGCCGCACTCAGAACCCCCGCCAGCCCCTTCCTGCCGAGCGAGTGGGCGACCGGCATGATCATGAACTGGCTGCAGCAGGTAGCGGATCCACTTCCGGTCGTGCTGCTGTGGACCACCGCCCCGGCATTCGTCGTGCTGGGCGCGCTGCTGCACCAGCGGCTCTACTTCACCGGCTTCTCGATGGCGCAGGAGAGCAGCCAGCGCTTCGTGCGCGGCAGCGGCTGGTCCGGCATCATGGCGAAGCTCTTCAAGACCATGCCGGCGGCGCGGCGGGAGTTCGTGCTCAAGGACCTGCGCATTTTCTTCCGCGACACCACCCAGTGGAGCCAGCTCATCCTGCTGGCGGTGCTGCTCGTGGTCTACATCTTCAACATCAAGTCACTGCCGCTCTTCTCGGGGGAGAAAGTGCCGGTCTTCTTTCTCTCGCTGGTCGTCTTCCTGAATCTCGGCCTTGCCGGCTTCGTGCTGGCCGCCATCGCCGCGCGCTTCGTCTTCCCCGCCGTCTCGCTGGAGGGAAAGCAGATGTGGCTGCTGCGGTCCAGCCCGCTCGACCTGCGCGCGCTCCTCTGGAGCAAGTACTGGACGGGGACGGTGCCGCTGCTTGTCGTCGCCATCGGCATCACCTTCAGCACCAATGTGCTGCTGCAGGCCACGCCCTTCATGATGATCGTGAGCCTCGGTACCATGGTGCTGCTCACCTTCGCGATCAGCGCCATGGCGCTCGGGTTCGGCGCGGTCTTCCCGCGGTTCGATACCGAGAACGCGGCGCAGATCCCCACCAGCTTCGGCGGCATGGTCTTCATGATGTCGGCGATCGTGCTGCTCGGCGTGGTGCTGGTCCTCGAAGCGGGACCGGTGCTGGCCTACCTGCAGGGTGAACTCGCCGGCACCGCGCCGGAGATGGGGCTCGGACTCCTGCTCTCGCTCAGCGGCGTGGTCGTGCTGTGCCTGTCAGCGACGATCATCCCGCTCAGGATCGGGCTGAGACGGATGGAGCAGATGGAATTCTGAAACAGCCGTTAGCCGTTGTCCTTTGGCCGTTAGCTAACGGCTCAAGATCATCGGCCTCTGTGCAAGGCCTTGCCCCAGACTGAGCTGGGCGTTCATGCTTGCGCCAACGGCTATTGGCCAACGGCCAATGGCCGTTTTCCCTCCCCTCTGGCGCATCGGTGTGCAGCGGGTTCAATTACAGGCCAGCAAATCCCTATTCCAGGGCTGCAACACCTCTTTTCGCTCTGACGGCCGACGGCTGACAGCTGCCGGCTTCTTTTCTCGAACCTGGACCTCCGGTCCTGAGGCCCCATTGCGCCGTCTCCGCATCGGCATTCTCGATCTCGTCACGAAAAGCCCCAATCCCTCCATGTACGGCCGCATCATGAACGCCAACCTGGCCAGCATCATGCCCCAGGTCGTCGGTGTCTGGTGCGAACAGGCCGGCCACGAGGTCCATTTCGTCTGTTACACCGGCATGGAGGATCTCCTCTCCGAGCTCCCCGCCGATCTCGACCTGCTGTTCATCGGCGCCTTTACCCAGTCCGCCCAGCTCTCCTACGCGCTCAGCAACCTGTTCCAGAAGCGCGGTGCCGTCACCGTCCTCGGCGGGCCGCACGCGCGCTGCTATCCCGAGGACGCGCAGAAGTATTTCGACTACGTCCTCGGCTTCACCGACCGGACCGTCATCGACGAGGTGCTGCACGAATGCGCCCAGCACCGCCCACTGGGCCGGCAGGTCAGCGCCGAGCAGCAGCCACAGGAGCTGCCAACGCTGCAGGAGCGGTGGAATTTCATCGAAGCGACGCTGGCCAAGGCGCCGCTCATCAAGTTCGTGCCGATGATCGGCAGCCTCGGCTGTCCCTACACCTGCAGCTTCTGCATCGACTCGACGGTGGACTACAAGCCGCTGAGCTTCGAGCAGCTGCGCCAGGATCTGGTCTTCCTGCTGGGCAAGCACAAGCACCCCATCGTCGGCTGGCACGATCCGAACTTCGGCGTCCGGTTCAACGATTACATGGAAGCGGTTGAAGCGGCCGACCCCGACAAGCGCATCCGGCATATCGCCGAGAGCAGCCTGTCGCTCCTCTCCGAGCCACACCTGAAGCGGCTCCGCTCCAACAACTTCCAGGCCATCCTGCCGGGCATCGAGTCGTGGTACACCCTGGGCAACAAGTCCAAGACCACCGAGACTGGCGATGACAAGGTGCGGTCTGTGGCGGATCATGTGAACATGATCCTGCGCTACATCCCGTATGTGCAGACCAATTTCGTCATGGGTCTCGACTGCGATTCCGGCACCGAGCCCTTCGAACTCACCAAGAAGTTCATCGACCTCTGCCCGGGCGCGTTCCCGGCCTACTCGCTGCTGTCCGCCTTTGGCCGCGCGGCGCCGCTCAACCTCGAGTACCAGAAGGCCGGACGGGTCCTGCCCTTCCCATTCCACTTCCTCAATAACAACCACGCGATGAACGTCCGTCCGCTCAACTATTCGTGGACCGACTTCTACGACGGGCTGGTGGATGTCACCGCCTACTCCTTCCGCTGGAAGGCGATCGCCAAGCGCATTCCGGCCACCGAAGGCGCCATTCCGAAGTGGATGAACATCCTGCGCGCGGTGTCGTCGGAGGGCTTCGGCCGGATCGACTACCACACCAAAATGCGCAAGCGGCTCGACACCGATGTCGATGTGCGGATCTTCTTCGAGGGCAAGACCACCGAGATTCCGGCGTTCTACGTCGACCGGGTCAAGGACGAGCTGGGGCCGTTGTGGTCCGAGCTGCCCGCCGGCGCGATGACCCACGATCCCAACGCCTACCTGAACACCGTGCAGACTGCGCCGGCCACAATCCCGATCCGGCTCCGGCCCAAGGCCGCGACGGCGGCCGCGGTCGCGGCGCCGCTCGACGAGGGGATGCAGGAAGTCGCCCAGTAGCTGATCGCTGTTGCCCGTCGGTGGTCGATGCGCCGCACTCAGGACTGAGGGCGGCGCATTTCTTTGTACCCACCCGCGTTTCTCCCGCACCCGATCCCAATTGACCGAGCCTTATCCTCGCGCTGCCGCCCATCACCGGCGGATCACTTCAGCGAGGAGGTTCCGATGTCCCGTCATTCGCTTGTCGCGGCATGCGCCGCCGCCACCCTCACGCTCGCCGCCTGCTCCACCACGGACCAGTCCGCCGAGCCAACCGCTCCGGTCAGCAGCAATCTCACCCAGGCCCTCACCGTCTCCGCCGAGACCCAGGCCCTCGAACCCGTCGCCCGGCGGCTGGCCCTCGCGCTCGGCGAGCCTGGCTTCCGTCAGCGACTGCATGATCAACTCGAGCGATCTCCGTTCCGGGAACACAAGCTCCAGCTCCAGCGCCATCTCGCCGCCGGCGGCGGCCAGGAGCTCCGGGCAGTCGCGCAGCGGAATGGCGAGTCGGCCTCGATCACCGATTCCGTGTTCCGCGCCGCCCAGCCGCTCGAGATCTACCTGCCGGCCCCCGCCCACCGCGGGGCATGGAAAGGCGACAGCCGCCTGCTGGTCGCCACCCAGGCACGGGACCACGAGTTGATCGTCGCCTACGATCTCCAGGGCGGCCGACACTATCTTGACCCGACCCGCCCCCCGGAGACCCCGGTGATCGCGGTCGTGCCGGTGGAAACCGACTTTGACCGCGCCGGCGGCGTTTCCGGCGACGCGACCTGCCTCCCCCCAACCTGCGGCGGGGGTGGGGGTGGGGGTGGGCCGGGAATCGTCACCCCCGGCCTGTACATGACCAAAGCGCACATGGTCGGAGATTTTGAGGGTTGGTTGAAGGGGAGTCCCGAGTTTGAGGTGCACATTATGGGACAGCTCGGCACGACCGACTCGCTGGTGCGGTACGCCTGCGCCGGTGAACATCAGCCCTCGCCGTATGACTGGGATGGCGACACCGACTGGAGCGGCACCGTCATGCTGTTCAGTTCGGCAGGTATCAGTGCCTACAAGACGGCGCATCCGGGGCAGACGTTCCGGGTGGTGGCAATGGAGGACGATGACACATCGTGCGAGATGCGCATCGACCCGAACCGTTGGGCCACATTCCTCGGCACGATCCAACCGCTCTTCCAGGACGTGACCGGCGCGATTGACAGCGGTACTACCAAGAAATACGTGTCCGCGGGCAAGAGTCTGCTCAAATTCCTGAGCAAGCTGGCCAGCTGGCTCAAGTCGAATGATGACCTGATCGGCAATGCCGTCGAGGACAAGGTGACCGGTGAGTTCCACGCCGGCTACAATTGGAACCTCAAGGCGGACAACAACGTGACCAACGGCTGGATCTACCTGCAGATGCAGTGACCCTCAGGCCGGCGGGGCGCCCCGCCGGCCACTCATCCCCTACCGGGAGCACCAATGCGCCGCGCATTCGTCGTCCTCACACTCCTCCTCTTCACCCTGACCGGGCTCTCGGCCCAGTCCGCGCCGCGCCGGTGGGGCGTGGATCTCCTGCTGTCGCGCGATGCGTTTACCGGGGCCTCGTCCGACAACGCCGGCTCGGTCGAGATCTCCCCGAATCCACGGGTCGCCTACGAGCTCGGCGTCTCACATGCAGGATCGCACTGGGGCCTCCGGCTCGGACTCGGTGTGGCAAGCGGGGGGCTTCGGGGGAAGAACGGACCGGTGCGCCTCGACGACAACTCCACCAGCGTCGATCGCTATCGTGCGGGACTGCTGCTGGAGCGGGTTATTGCCCGCGGCGACCGACTCCGCCTCGCGGCGGCGCTGGGGCCGACCCTCGATCGGTGGGAAGCGGCGGGCATCAACGATCGCACGGTGCTGGGTGCCCGGGGCGGGCTGCATCTCGGGATCGTGCTGGGGCGGCTGAGCGTGGAGGAGGTGGCGCTGGTCGGCGTGAGCAGCAGCCCCTTCACCGAGGCCGCCGTGGCGCCGACCGGCAAACTACGGGCGCTGTGGACCTGGAGCATCGGTGCGGGGGTGCGGGTCGGGCTCTAACGGTCGTTGCGAACAGGGGCTTTCGTGGCATCGTCGGGGGGGGATCGCAGGGGTCGCACACACGCGACCCCTACGATCCCACCCCGACCGCGACACCGCAGGCCTCGCAGAAATGACTCCCCGGCACCAGCGGGGCGCCGCAGCCGCCACACCCGCCGATGGTCAGCGAGCGGCCACAGTGTGAGCAGAAGATCGCATCGCCTTCCGGCCGGGGGCCGCAGCCGGGACACTTGACTGCCTGGCCCTGGAGCTGACGCACCCGCTGGGCGATCAGTCCCTCCACCGCGTCGACCTCCGTGCCGGCTGCGCTCGCGGCCGCGGGGCGCGGGGCGGCGGCTTCGTTGCGCAGCACGACGAGCGCCTCAGCGGTGTACTTCGCCTTGAGGCTGGCATAGTCGTCGTCGGACAGCTTGCCCGTCGCCTTGTCGAATTCGATTTCGCGCAGTGCCGCAAGCGCGATGCCCTT
>Ga0163144_10001634_pt1 | contig 52659 bp, 40 predicted proteins | sample OliLak19BULKMAT1_FD_123175 | JGI IMG/M metagenome (GOLD analysis project Ga0163144, IMG submission 123175) | Freshwater microbial mat bacterial communities from Lake Vanda, McMurdo Dry Valleys, Antarctica - Oligotrophic Lake LV.19.BULKMAT1 | ecosystem: Environmental > Aquatic > Freshwater >... | reverse complement strand
GGCTGCGGCGGAGTGTGCTGCGACTGCGGCGGAGTGTGCTGCGACTGCGGCGGAGTGTGCTGGGGCTGCGGCGAAGTGTGCCCGGACTGACTGCGGCGGATGTGCTCAGGCTGCGGCGGAGTGGGCTGCGGCTGCGGCGGAGTGTGCGGCAGTTGGCGGCCGTTGGCGGCCGTTGGCGGCAGCGTTGCCGAGTGCGGAAGGTGGGCGGGCCTTTCCGGTGTGGCTGGGCGTGGGGCGCCGGAAGGCGAACGTGCGGCTGGAGGGTCGTTTTGCTCGGCTGGTGCGACCGGTTTCTGGGCGGGTACTGCCTCACGCTTGCGGCCGAGTTTCGCTATCTTTCTCGCCCCGCAAATCGTTGCGAGGCACGGTTGGGCGCGTAGCTCAGTCGGTAGAGCAACTGGCTTTTAACCAGTAGGTCGACAGTTCGATCCTGTCCGCGCTCACCAACCGTTCCTCCGACGTACGGTGGGATGCTTCGAGATGGCGTACGACTACTGCGTCGCCAAGTTCAGCGCGTCGTACGTTTTCACAAGTGTGGACTCGAGCGCCTCCTTGAGGCGATTCGGCGGCGTGATGATGCCCGTTGTGAATTGATCGCCGTCGAGGACTTGTCCGCTGAACGTGAGACCCGCGTCCAAGCAGGCGTCACGCAAGACTCCGAACTGGCGATGATCGTGACCGCCCGCGTCGTATGGGGGAATCGTCGTGTAGTCCTCGCTCGGCGTCGTCGTCTTCTCTAGATCGGCGCTTTCACCACTGCCGAAGGGCATGTTGTCGAGGTAGTGCGCATGGACTCGGACATGCGCTCGAGCCGGATCTTTGCGCCGAATCAAGTCGACCGGTGAGAGCGATCGACACAGCGCCGTCTTCACGCTGCCCTTCGGAAAAAGTCCTTTGGAGTCGGGGATGAGGAACGCGCGTTCCATGTCGGCGCGCACGTTCGTGCGTTCGCTTTCGACGAAGCCGGGGACGTAGCGCGTGATCCGGTGCGACATGAACCACGGATCGAGGTCGACCTCCGCCGCCCACACGACGACGCAGCGCACGCTCGAGTCGGCGTTCGCGTCGAACTCGTGACCACCGCTCTTCTTCCACGCGCGCGAGGGCGTAAACGCAGCGCACAACGCGGTGTACCCGCCCATGCTGTGTCCCAAGAGGCCGATCTTCGTCGGATCGATGCCGAGACCAGCGGCATGTTTCTTCGCCCACTGCACGACACGTTGTGCGTCGTCGATCGCGGCACCCAAGTACATCGGATAGTTCTGCGTGCCGACGTTGGCCGGAATCGAGGCGTAGGTGTCCTCGTACGCGAACGACACGGCGGATGCGTGGATACGCTCGTGCGCGTGACAGTGGTACTCGGCCGAGATGACGTCGAAGCACCGCGACGTTCCGTACGTACTCGAATCGAGCAGGAAGGAATGCCAGAAGCGTCCCAGCGACGAGGACGAATTGCCCTCGATGAAATCGGTCTTGTCGTTCGCGCTGTACGAACCGCCGTGGAAGACGATCGCGAGCGGATTGCCGCCTGGGACACGCCTGATGTTCGAGTAGTAGTTGAGTCGGTGGTGCAGCCGCGGGCCGTACCGGACGTTGCGGCGCGTGCGCGCATTCGGATGGGCGTAGGCGAAACAATCCTGGACGAGTGTGGTGGTCGGCATCAGTAACCCGATCCGTCGCGCGTGTTGAACAAGTTGGCGCGCGAAGCCGTGACGTCGAAGTGTTGCGTGCGAATCCGTCCGACGATCGAGCCGTCGCTCACGTTGCCGGGCACGGTATCCGTCGAGACCGAGGTCGCGAGCACGACGCGATCGTCGTCGAGGCGGCTCTGGATCCGGACAAATCCGCGCGCGACTGCGTTTCCTTCGGTGATTTCGAGTGTTTCGCCGGGAACGAGCGTCCATCCTGCGAACGCACCGACACTCGTGATGGTGCGCGTGGCCTCGGTCCACGCCGCATTCGAAACCGGGATCGTCGCGAGCGCCAGTGCTCTGAACTGCACGCGGATCTGCTTGCGCTGCGTAGGGTCGATGGGAGTGTCGAGCGATCGCGTGAACTTCTGGAACGGTGCGTCCTCGATCCCACGCGCAAGATCGTCCCAGCTCATGTAGCCGTCGCAGGATTGGAACCAGTTCTGACCGACGTGGCCGTGTGCGTGCACGATCATGTGGAACACGAACTGGCGCGGAACGGCGCTGCACTGGATCGGCTTCGAGCGCCACATTTTGTGCACGGTGTAGGGGCGCGGTTTGCCGGCGAGATTCGGATCCGCCAGTGGGCCGGTGTCGTGGTCGTCGCGCGACTCGAGCGTGAACTCGACTTGGATCGAGCCGTTCATTCCGTCGCTCGCTCGCGCGCACGCTTGCAAGAGCAGCCAACCCGAATCGCGGTATGCGTGCGCGAGCACGATCTCGGTGCCGATCTCGAGGAAGCGATCACTGCCCACGAACGGGCCTGAATCGTTCGCGACCGTGGTCGTCGTCTCGAACGCGGTTAAGTCCCACAACTTGACCGGATTCGCCGGCTGGTTGCGCGCGCCGTAGTCGACGCTGTCGAGCTTGTCGCGGTCGTTCTCGTTGAACGTGCTCATCGTGGTCTCGTGTTCGTCGCGTGGTGCGGGCTGCGCGTCTCCGTTGCGGCGGGCAAGCGGAGTCATGAGCTTGCACATCCGCACGAAACAGGCGTCGCGCAGCAGGATTTCGCTCGAAGTCTCGAGGACTGGCGCATTCTTGGCCCGACGCGGTCGACTCGGCCGGCGGATTCGTGCTTGCGTCTCCCAGCAGATCGTGACAGTTTTTTCGCACTAGAGGACGCGGGCCCGGCCGCGACACACGAACCATGCGCGCCGTCTCGCTGACTCTCTTCCTGCTCGGCCTCCTCGCGGCCTGTGGATCGCAGCACGACGACGCTGTTCCGCCGACGATCGAGCGCGTGGTCGTCGAGATGGACAAGGCGCGGGCTGTCGCTGCGCTCCCCGATCCCAGTCAACCGGCCTGGGCTCTCGTCGGCACTTGGGCCGTGTCGGACGCGCGCGACGCGTACGTGGTCGAGATAGATACTTCGATCGAGCTCCCGATCCCGCTCGCCGGTCCGCTCGATTTGACGACGGCTTTCGCGCTGAAACTGCCGCCCGAAGCAGTGCGCGACGACGTCGTCGTCGAATTCGAGATGCGCGTCGTGTCGAAGACTCGCGACCAGATCGTCGCGCAGAAGAAAGTCACGCTGCACGACGCCGTGCACGGTTGGACGGCGGTGCACGAGCAGAACCTGGTGCGACCCGAAGAAAACGCGCGCTTCGTCTTGTCGGCCCGTTCGGTTGCGCTTCCTCCGAGCGCGAGACTGTGCATCACTCCGCCGCGCGCGTCGGACACGCGGCGCTTCAAGTCGAAGCCGAACGTGCTCGTGATCTCGGTCGACGCCCTGCGTGCCGATCGCATGCAGAGCCAAGGCTACGCGCGCGAGACGACGCCGCGCACCGACACGCTCCTCACGCGGGGTACGCGCTTCCAACACGCCATCTCGGTCGCGCCCTGGACTCTGCCGTCGTACGGAACGCTGTTCACGGGCTTGATGCCGTCTCGCCATCGCGCTGGCGTTTCGCCGTCACGCGAACAGAGCTTCTTCGACGGTCGCGCTCTCGAACCGGGCGATTTCGAGATGCTCGACCCGGACGTCGAAACGTTGGCGGCGCGCTTGAAAACAGCCGGTTATCGTACCGGTGGGTTCGTCTCGAATCCCTATCTCGACGGCGCGCTCGGCATCGATCGCGGCTTCGAGCGCTGGACGATGTACTTGAATCGCGCCTCGGCCGGCGTCGACCTCGCGAGCGATTGGATTCGCATGCAAGGCAGTCAACCGTGGTTCTGCTTCTTGCATCTCGTCGATCCGCACGCGCCCTACACGCCGCCTGCGCCGTACGACGAACAGTTCGCCGGCGTGTCCGTCGCGTCGCTGACGCCCTATCCGCCCACGCTCGAGACGTTGCGCACGGCGCAGGTCGATGCAGCGACGAAGCTCGCGCTCGCGAATCTGTACGACGGCGAAGTCGCGTCGACCGACGCTTCGATCGGCAAGCTCGCCGAATTCCTCGATGCCGCCGGACTCTCGAACGACACGTTGATCGTCTTCCACTCCGACCACGGCGAAGAGTTCTGGGAGCACGGCGGCTACGAACACGGCCATTCGATGCACGCCGAAGTGTTGCGCGTGCCGTTGGCGTTCGTCCTGCCGGGACGCGTTCCGGCCGGCACGTTCGTCACGACTCCGGTTTCGACGCTGGACGTGTGCGCCACGATCCTCGAACTCGTTGGCGCGCCACGCCTCGAATCCGCGGACGGGACCTCACTCGTTTCTCTCTTCACCGACACCGCCGCGCCGTCGCGCGACATCGAGAGCGAGGCCCTGCTGTACGGCGCGCGCGAGCAAAAGGCCTTCGTCCACGGCGGACTGAAATTGATCACGGACGGCGGCTCGCTGAAGAAGTTCTACGACCTCGCGAGCGATCCCAAGGAAGAGCACGATCTCGCAGCCGCGCGCGCGGCCGATGTCGCGATCCTCGAAAGACGTCTGCTCGAGCGCGTGCGCAATCGCCCGCGGCCGACGGGTTCCGGCGCCAGGCCCACCCTGAGTCCCGCTCGGCGGGCCGAACTCGAAGGGCTCGGTTACACGGGCCCGGCCGCACCCCGCTGAGCCGCACGTTCGTCCGAGCAGACTCTTCCCTCGCGCGCTCCTCGGTGACAGAATCTTCGGCCCTCCAAGTGGCCGCGTAGCTCAGTCGGTAGAGCAGGTGACTCTTAATCATCAGGTCGTAGGTTCGAGCCCTACCGCGGTCACCAACTTGCTCCTCGTCCCGGAGGAGCGCGAGGTCGGCGACGCACGATCGTTCGAGGAGAGATTCGGCAATGTTCCAACGGCTCGTGGCGCTCGCGCTTTTCCTCCACCTGGCCGGATTTGCGCTCGCAGCCCAGTCGCGGCCCGACGCGGGCGCCGCCGGACCTTCGATCGTCGAGGCGCAGGATCAGTACGAGAGAGCGGTCGACACTTCGTACGACGAACTCGTCCAAGCGATCACGAAACGCGCAGATCTGATCGACGCGAGCTTGAAGAGCGGCAAGGATCCGGCCGGCAAGTCGCGTGAGGCCCTCGAGTACGAACTCGCGATCTTGAAGGGCGAGCGCGCGGCGCTGGAGGCGCAGGGTCGGTGGCCGACGAGTCTCGCGGTCAGCGCCACGGCGGCGGCGCGAGTGGCGAGCGCCAAGGAGAAACTGCTCGGCGTGTACGAGCTGAAGAGTCGCGCGGCTCTGATGGCGAGCGACATGCAGCGCGACGAGCGCCTCGCTTCCGGCCGTGCGTTGTGGGCCGGTTTGAACTTGCTCGGCCCCGGCCTCGATCCAGCCGCGCTCGCGCGGCGCGTTCGATCGGGCACCGCCGAGACCGATTGGCGTTTCGAGGCCGGCACGATCACACAACCCAAGGTCGCGGGTCCGGACGGCGTGTGGGCGGCTTTCACTCTGCAGGCGGGATTGCCCGCGCAATTCGTGGCCAAGTTCACGTTCAAGCGCGCGAGCAGCGACGGCGACCTCGTCGTGCGTTTCGAAGACGCGCTGGGATTCCAGCGACCGATCGCGATCACCAAAGCGACGCTCGAATCCGTTGCTGGCAAGGATGCGAAGCCGGAGCGTGCGTGCGTCTTGTGCGTGATCGTGACGAAGGGCTTCGCGACGCTCGAGGTCGAAGGTGAGTGTGTCGTCAACTTCGCGTCGGTCGACACCGGTCTCGGACTGGACCTCGCACAGATCGCGTCGATCGCGCTCGCGAAATCGGACAAGCGCGGACCGTTGCGTGTGGATTCGGTGAGCATGCGCGTGCTCCAAACGGGTGAGGTCGCTGCCGCGCGGAGCAAGGACACAACCTCGAGCAGTACAGCAGACGCGATGCCGGAGGCGAGTGCGGGCGATCTGTGCGGCGGCTCGATGAGCGTGACGAGCGCGTGGAGCGAGCAGCTCGCGATCGTGCGCGCGGCGCGCAAGAAGTATGCGGCGACCACCGATCGCATCGCCCGGGATCTCTTGCGCAACTTCGAGGACGAGAAGGCCAACTACCTGCAAGGGCTCCTGATTCGGACGACCGAGGAATTGCGCAAAGCGAACCTGCGCATCGAGACAGAACGTCAGCGCTTTCTCTACGGCGCCGTCGTGCCGAGTTTGGTGCCAGCGCTCTTGCGCATGCCGCTCGAAAACGAACACGCGACTGCGCGCAAGCAACTCATGCGCTCGTTCGAGCAAACCGAGGAAGTGCTGCGACTCCAATCGCGTCCCGAAGAAATCCGGTGGCTGGACGAGGACAAGCGCGAGTTCGAATCGATCCAAGATTTGGCGCTGTGGCTCGACCCTGAAGCGTTGAAGGCGATGGTGCGAGTCGGGCCCGAACTCCACGAGTGGCGCTGGGTCGGCATCAAGTGGCTCGCCCCGACTCGGCCTGGTTCCGACGGTGCGACGACGCCGTTCGTTCTCGCGGGAGAACTGCCCGTCGAATTCCAAATGGATTTCACGATCCACTGTCCGAAGCTCGCGCTCGAAGACCGTTTCGAGCTGCATTTCGGCCGTTCGAGTGACGAACGCGAAGCCATCGTCCTCGGTTCGCAGATCCACGCTCTGCTCCCGCGTGGTGCGAGCGGTGACTTCAAGCCGATCACTCTGCGCGCGCTCGTGTCGCGCGATCGCACGTCGATCTCGCTCGCGGACGTCCGCCTTTTCTGCCAGTCGATCGAGGACGTCGGCGGTGACGCTGGCACGGTGAAGCAGGCGACCGAATTCACGCTGCGTCGCTCGGGAACCGCGACACCGTTTTCGCTCAGCGACATCGGCCTGAAGCCGATCAAGTCGAGCACCAAGCGCGCGCCGAAAGCGGCAGCGCCGGTGACGAATCAAACGCAGCTTCCGTTCCAACTCCCGTCGCCGCCGGTCGAGAGAGCGCCGCTCGAGAAGAAGAGTCCGCCGGCAGCGGAGAAATTCACCGAGGCGCCGCCGACGCTGCCGCCGCGCGCTGCCGCGCCGTCCGATCGTTCGATGAGTTGGGCCGAAGTGATCGAGCAGGAACCCGACCCGGCATTCGTGGAGAGCTTGAATTGGCGGACAGCGATGGAGCTCGAAAAAATGCCGTGGCGCGTGCGCGACCGCAAGAGCGGCATCGAGATGGTGTTGATTCCGCCCGGCAGCTATTCGCGAGGCGCACTCGGCGACGATCTCGAAGCGTCCCCCGAAGAACGGCCTGCGCATCGTGTCACGATCACGCAGCCGTTCTACCTGGGTCGGTACGAGGTGCAGGAGGCGGAGTTCACGCACGTCATGAAGGGGCTCGCCCTCGACACGGAACAGCGCGGCTTGCCGTGGACCGGCACGTACGCGGCGCTCGCGCGTTTGTTCGACAAGGCTCCCGGCCTGCGCTTGCCGACCGAAGCCGAGTGGGAGTACGCCTGTCGCGCCGGCGGTTCCGATCCGCGCTACGCTGACATCGCCGAGTGCGCGTGGGTGTGGAACAACGCCGACGGCCGTGCGCACGTGGTCGGCGAGTTGCAAGCCAATGGTTTCGGCCTCTGCGACACGCTCGGCAACGTGTGGGAGTGGTGCTCGGACTTCTACGATCCCGCCGCGTACAAACTGTGCGTCGGCGGCGTCGTCGATCCGACCGGTCCGACGACCGGCACGTTGCGCGTGCTGCGCGGCGGATCGTTTTCACCGAAGGAAACGGATTCGATGTGCCGCGTGTCCTCGCGCATCGGCGGCGAAGTCGACGGCGGAGCGACGAACGCCCGCGGCTTCCGCGTGGCGCGCACGCCCTGAAGCGCACGGTCCGGCGCCCTCACCAGGTCCCCCGGGTTACTGCGCCTGCGGCAATCCCGGCACGCCGTCGTCGGGAGACAATCCGCCGAGCGCGCGATAGGCGCGAGCCCAGTACGCGGCTCGCGCGACTCCAGCGAAGCCCGAAAGCACGAAGCCCAGCACGGTGTCGAGCCAATCGAAAGGGATCACGCTGCCGATCATCGTCGTCGCGAGGAGGATCGCGAAGGTCAGGAGCACGTCGACGATCACGGCTCTAGAGGTCGCCGGAACGTCGTGACGCATGATGCGCCAGCCGTGCAACAGAGCTGAACCGATGCCGCGACGATTGTGCGCGAGGCTGTGCAATGCGAGCTGCGTCAAGACGGCCATCGACAGCGCGTACGACACGAACAGCAACACCAGCGGTCCGAGCAAGAACACGCCGAAGAGCGATCGGCCGACTCCGCCGAGCGCGTCGCGACCGAACGGTCGCACGAGATGTTCCGTCGGCCAGGCGACTGCGAGCAACGACAAGCCGATCGTGACGACGAGCAGGAGCCACAGTGCGATGACGGAAAGCGTCATGCCCGAACCGCTCTTCCACAGCGTGCGGATGCGCGGCGTGCGGCGATTTTCGCAGGCCTCCAACCACACTTCGCTCGGCGAAACGCGCGCGAGTCCGGCGACGAGTCGAAAGACGGGGAAGCACACGATCGCGAAGCACACGGCGAATCCCATCGCGATGGGCACGGTCTCGAGCGGGAAGAATTCGCGCCACGCCGAGCTGCGCACGACGAGGCCCGAGGCTTCGCCGTCCGTGTCGCTCGAGCCGACCGTCGTGATCGTCGACGAGGCGAGCCAGAAGCAGAAACCCACCGACGGATAGAGCAATCCGACGATCCAAACGAGCCCCGGCCGACCTGCTTGTCGTGCTGAATCACGCAGCGCGTCGATCGCGTGACTGAGCGACCAGCGCGCGCTCGTGTGACCGATCAGGTTCGACATAGGCCGCCGCTGCGCACGCCGCCTTCGACCATTCTGTCCGAGAAATCCAGATCAACCATGCACGGAGGAGAGCGACTTCGAGCCGCACGTCGCTTCGACTTCGTCGATGTGTTTCGGGATGCCGGCGGTGAGCACTTCGTGGCCGGTCGTCGTCACCAGCACGTCGTCCTCGATGCGGATGCCGATGCCGCGCCAACGCGCTTCGACGGTGGTGTCGTCTTCGGCGACGTACACACCCGGCTCGACGGTGATGACCATGCCCGGTTCGAGCGTGCGCGATTTTCCATCGACCACGTACGCGCCGCAGTCGTGCACGTCGAGTCCGAGCCAGTGACTCGTGCGGTGCATGTAGAAGCGGTCGTACGTCTTCTTCTCGATCGCTGCATCGACAGGTCCCGTCAGGAGTCCCAAGCGCACGAGCCCGAAGACGAGCCGCTGCAGAGCGATTTCGTGCACCGACACGAACGTGACGCCCGTCTTCACGTGTGCGATTGCGGTCAGCTGTGCGTCGAGCACGACTTCGTACAGTGCGCGCTGCTCCGCGTTGAAGCGACCGTTGATCGGAAACGTGCGCGTCACATCCGAAGCGTAGTAGTCGAATTCGGATCCAGCGTCGATCAGGAGCAGGTCGCCGTCCTTCAACACGTCGTCGTTTTCGACGTAGTGCAGGCAGCACGCGTTCGCGCCGCCGGCAACGATGTTCGTGTACGCAGCGCCCGAGGCACCGCTCGCGCGGAAAGTCATGTCGAGGAGTGCGTCGATCTCGCGCTCGTTGACGCCGGGACGCGCGCGCTTCATCGCCGCAATGTGCGCGTCCTTGGTGATGCGCGCGGCACGGCGCATGACGTCGAGCTCGGAAGTGCTCTTTTTCAGCCGCAATTCGTGCAAAAGCGGAGACGGATCGAGCAGTTCGAGCGGGGGAACGATGCCGCCTTTCGCCGTCGCTCTCAGCTTCGCGACGACGGCGAAGAGCTCGCGATCGCGCGCTTCGTCGACCCCCGTGCGCCACACGATCTTCTCCACGTTGCGCAAGATTTCGGGCAAGTCGGTCCACAGGCGTTCGATCGGTCGAGCTTCGTCGACGCCGAGTGCGGCTGCGGCCGCCGCGACGCCCAGTCGTTTTCCGGTCCAGATCTCGCGATCTTTGTCCTTCTCGCGCAGGAACAAGATCGAACGCGGTACCTTCGAATTCGTCGTCGCGAGCGGCGGCACGAGCACGAGCACCGCGTCGGGCTCGCTGAATCCGGTCAAGTACCAGAAGTCGCTGTCCGGCCGAAAACGGTACTCGCAATCGTGGTTGCGCACCTTGTGCGTCGCGGTCGGGATCACCGCTGCGGCACCGCGCGTCGTGAGAGCTTCGAGGAACCGGCGGCGTTGTTCGGTGTGCATGTTCATCGCCGCCAAGTTACCGCTCGAGCTCGTTTCCGTCAGGACTTCTTCGGCGGAGCGCTCACGTCGGGCGCACTCGGCGGATTCGCGGCCGCGTCGTCGACGAGTTTGCCGAAGTACTCGGGCATCTTGACGCCGCCGATCTCGCTCATCATGTGCATCATCGGCGGCAGCGAACCCGCGACGCCCTTGATGAAGTTCGAAGTCGCGCTCGTTCCGTCCTTCGAAGCGCCCGAATCCCACACGACGACCTTGTCGAACTTGATGTTCGAGATCGCTTGAGCGGCCGTCTTCGACAGTTCGTCGATGTGTTCGAGCATCATCATCTGGAAGGCTTGTTGCGAGCCGCCGCAGCTCTCGATGATGCGCTTCAAACCCTCGCCCTTCTTGGCCAGGATCTCGTAGTTGCCGCGTGCTTCGGCCTCGAGCTTCGCGAAGATCGCGCGTGCTTCACCTTGAGCTTCGATCGTGCGGCGCTCGGCCTCTGCCTCGGCGTCGACGATGATCTGAGCCTTGACGGCGCGCGCCATCGACTCGAGCTCGGCGCGTTTTTCGGCCTCGATCTTCTTGCCTTGAGCCTCGGCAGCGCGCGCCTGAGCCAAGTACTGCGCTTCGAGCACGTTCGCCTGCGCTTCGCGCGCCCGCGTTTCGCCGAGTTCGTACGCTTCTGCCTCGCGCACCTTCAGCTCGGCGTTCGTCGCCGCCATCTCGGCCTTCGACTTGTTCTCGCCCGCGACGGCGCGCGCGTTCGCTTCGGCCACGCTGATGCGCATCGTCTGCTCGGCTGTGCGCACGCGCGCTTCCTGCTCGTACTTGGCCGTCTGCTCGCCGATCTGGCGTTCCTTGTCCAGTTCCGCCAAGCGCACGGCGCGCTCGCGCTCGGCTTCCTTCGTGCCCATGTCGCGCGTCTTCTCGCTGTTCGCGACTTGGATCATCTTGTCGCGGTCTGCTTCGGCGACGCCGATCGCGCCGCGTTTGACCTGCATGGCGACGTCGATTTCGGCCTGTTGGATCGCCTCCGACGCGGCCTTGCGGCCGATGGCTTCGATGTAGCCCGATTCGTCGGTGATGTCCTTGATGTTGACGTTGATGAGCACGAGGCCGATCTTCTTCAACTCCGGCTCGAGGGACGTCTGGATCTTCGAGAGGAACACGTCGCGGTCGCGGTTGATCTCGTCGATGCGCATCGACGCGATGACTTGGCGCAACTGACCGAAGATCATGTCCTCGGCCTGTTTGACGATCTGCTGCGTCGGAAGCCCGAGCAGACGGATCGCCGCGTTGTTCATCGTCTCTTCGTCGGTGCCGATCGCGACCGTGAACACGCTGGGCACATTGACGCGGATGTTTTCGATCGAGAGCGCGCCCGACAGCGGAATCTCGATCTGCACCGGATCCAGCGACAGGTACTCGTAGTTTTGGATCAGCGGATAGACGAACGCCGCGCCGCCGTGGATGCAGCGTGAAGACCGTCCCGCGCTCGTCTTGCCGTAGATGACGAGGATGCGGTTGGACGGGCAGCGCTTGTAGCGGCGCGCGAGCACCATGAAGAAGCCGACGAGGATCAGGACCCCGACGATCAACATGAGGAGCAGCGGCAAGCTCTTCTCGGCGGTCTGCGCGAGATCAGCTCTGACGAACGCGAACGGGAGGGCTTGCATCGACATGGTGGGATCGTTCTCTCTCTACAGCGGTTCGACTTCGAACGTGTCCGCCGTCACGAGGCGCACGATGCGCACCTCTGAATCGGTGGGAATCGCGGGCCCGTTCGTGAATGCGTTCAACTCGACAGTGCGCCCTTGCAGCGCGACGGTGATCTTGCCCTTACCCGAATTCTGTTCGGGAATTCGCAGGTAAACGCGCGCAGTTCTACCGACTGCGCCGGCCGGTTCGACGTTGCCTTGGCTGGCGAGCCGCTTCTGCGCGTGAAACAACCACGCGACCGCGAAGAGCATCGACAAGCCGGCTGCGGAGGCGGCCGCGATCGTCGCGCCAGGCGCCCAACCCGCGTTCAATCCGGCCCAACCGCCGAGCCCGAAGAACGTCAGGAACGCTGCCACCGTGCGCACCGAGAACAGGCCGAACCCCGAGTCTGGCGCGTGCACTTCACCCGAGTTCGCGGCGCCGATGTCAGACGTGTCCATGTGGGCGGCGTCCGTGTCGTGATCGCCGCCGCCGAAAATGACCATCACGGTCTGAACGACGAGTACGGTGCCGCCGACGGCCGCGCAGCCCAAGTAGACCGTCTCCATGTTCCAAAGCATCAAAGGTGTTCCAGGGCGGGAAAGGGGGGAGTGGAACGACGTGGAGAATACCCGCCGCTGCCGTCGGCATTCAACGAGGAGCGGGCGAGAGCACGAACCGTTCGATCGCGGACGCGAGCCAAGCCAGTTTTTCGGCTCGCGTCGCGACGTCGTCCAGCGCGAACGTCACGCCGCTGAAACTCGGCGTTTTCGTCGTGATTTCACGCACGCCAAGATGGAATCCGAAGCCGCGCGCATCGATCGTCTCGGCGATCTTCACGAGCAGGGCTCGATCGGGATCGTCGAGCGGCAGCGTGAACCAGACGCCGCCTTCGCGCACCGAGCCGGGCAGCGCGCGCGGGACGCCGCTCGTCTCCAATTTCGCTCTGGGTTCGAAGCGCCCGTAGATCGTGTGCTCGGCCTCACCCGGTTCGAGTTCGATCGCGTGGGGCACGCGCATCGTGTCCTGTCGATACCAGTCGACGTACTCGTCGGCGAAGGCGTAGTCGGCGGAACTCGGGATCACGACGCTGAGCTTGGCGCTCTCGCCGGAGAGATGTTTGACGTCGATCTGCACGCCTTCGGCTTCGACGGAGACGCGCATCGACACGAACGCGCGGCCGACTTGGAAGGAGCGCACGCTCATGGCGCGGCGATCGACGCGACCGTCCGTGCGCGCGACTTGCGACGACGGGGGAAGACTTGGGCTGAGCACCACTCCGTCCGCGAGAGCCCCGCCTGCGCCGCCCGATCCGATCGCGCTTTCCGCCGGCACGCCGGGCAAGAACACCGGCAAGATCGCGGCGAGCCAACGCGGATCCGAGATCTGAGACGTGTGTTGCCACGCGTCCTCGGCACGACCTTGAGCGCCGGCGAGGAGTGCGAGGCGCGCGCGTCGCTCGGGATCGGGGTGCACCGACTGGCCCTCGAGCTCGACGAGTGCGCTCCAGTGACTCCACGTCTCCGCGCTCTGCCACGCGCGATTCGAAAGGGCCGGAACCTGGGTTTTTCGGCCCAAATCCTGCGGTGTTTCGGCCGGGATGGTCGCCAGCGTCAACTGCGCCACGGCGTCGGACACCGCACCCGGCGGGAATTCGAACGCGGCGGGCGGCGTCGCGTTCGCAGGCGGCGCAGCTTGGAATGCGAGGCACGCCGCGAGTACGGAGAACTGGATCATCACAGTAGGTTAGCGTTCGCGCCGGAGCGTCCGCTGTCAAGCGCTTGAGATGGAGGCGCGCCTCAGCCATCCTGTCAGCCCTGTGATCGACAAAGATTATCTGCAACTGCTCGCGTGCCCCGAGACGCGGCAAGCGCTCGAGGAAGCGTCGGTCGGCGTGTTGAAAGCGCTCAACGCGCGCATCGCTCGTGGCGAAGTGAAGACGAAGGCCGGGCGCGCGGTGGCGACGCCGATTCAAGCCGGACTCGTGCGCAAGGACGGCAAAGTGCTGTACCCGATCCAAGATCGCATTCCGATCTTGCTCGTCGACGAGAGCATTCTGCTCTAGGAATCGGACGGAGGTTCGCATGAGATTTCTGCATGCCGAGCACCCAGGTCGCGCGGTCGAACTCGCGTACTGCCTGAATTTGCATCCTTCGGGCGATCTGGCCGAGACCTTGGCCGGCATGAACTCGATCACGCTGCCGTTGCGCGATCGGCTCGGAGCGGGGAGCGGATTTGGCGTCGGCCTGTATCTGTGCGGCGCCTTCGCCAAGGCGTTGGCCTCGGGTCGCAACGAACACGATTTGGTCGAGCTGGCGCGTTTTCTCGCGCTGAACAGCTTGCACGCATTCACCTACAACGCGTTTCCGCACGCGCACTTTCACGAGGACGGCCTGAAGGAGCGCGTGTTCGAGCCGACGTGGCGCGAAGACGAACGCCTCGCCTTCACCATCCACGTGGCGGAGACGGCCGCACGGATCGCGCACGAAACGAAGCGCGTCGAAAAGGGTGCGCACGTGTCGATCAGCACGCACTCAGGGATGTTCGGTCGGAACGTGAAGTCGCCGCGAGACCTCGACGAATGCGCACACCAATTCGCGCGCGCTGTCGACGCGTTGGCGCGCATCGAGGAGGAAACCGGCGTGCACATCGTGCTCGCGGTCGAGCCGGAACCGCGCGCGAGCGCCGGAAGCAGCGCGGAACTGGCCGCTTTTCTGGGCAAGGCGTTCGAACTCGGCGCGGTCATTCTCGAGGACGAATGCAATCGCGACGCGGCTCATGCGCAGGCACTCCTGCGAGCCCATCTCGGTCACTGTCTCGACGGGTGTCACGCCGCGGTCGAGGGGGACGTCGATCCGCTCGCGACGCTCACGGGTTTCACGCTCGGCAAGATCCAGTACTCGAACGCGCTCGTCGTCGAGAAGCCGGCCGAGAACAAGGCCGGTTTGGTGGCGCTGCTCGCGCTGGCCGAGCCGCGCTATCTGCACCAAGTCACCGGTCATGGAGTGCGACCGATGCGCGCGACCGATCTGCCCGAGCTCGGCGCTCGCCTCGACACCGACGAACGCGCCGCGTGGCTCGGGTGCGATCGTCTCGTCTGTCACTTCCACGTTCCCGTCGATCTCGCGAGCATGGGGGGCGGCTTGACGACGACGCGTGCGTACGCCGACCGGCTGCTCACCGACGCCCTCGCGAGTCCGACGCTGTGGGGAACGCGCGACCTGCACGTCGAGATCGAAACCTACACGTGGGACATCCTGCCCGGTCGGGCGCGGGGCGGCGGGGAGCTCGTCGACGGCTTGGAGCGCGAATACAGGCACGTGATCGGACTCCTCGAGACCGCCGGGTGGCGTCGCGCCGACTGAAATTCCGACGCCCGATCCGTTGACAGCCCGCGCGGCCCTTCCTACCTTTTCCCCCCTCGAACGGGTGCCTGGCCCACTCGAGTCCGCACACGGCGGCCCCATCGTCTAGCCAGGCCTAGGACACCAGGTTTTCATCCTGGCGACAGGGGTTCAAATCCCCTTGGGGTCACCATTCCAAGCGCGCTCCGGCCGAAACGGTCGGGGCGCGTTCCTTTTTTTTGGGTGTCGACTCCTGCGGGCGTTCGACGTGTCCCCACGGCCGCGTTGCGGAAAGGCTTGACTCCCAGCCAAACGGCGTCGATAATTCTGCCATATGGCAACGACTCCGAATCGTGGGACGCGGGGGCGATCCGGTCTCGAGTACGTGCTCGAGATGCCTAGTTTGTTGCAGCACAACGTCGTCGCGGAAGGCTTCGCGTACGAAACGGTCGAGCGGCTGCGCGGTTGGATCGGGCTCACGCTCGAAGAAGTGTCGGCGTGCGTCGCCGTGCCGATGCGCACGTTGGCACGGCGCAAGAAGGAAGGGCGACTCGACAGCCACGAGTCCGATCGCGTGCTCCGCGCGGCCCGCCTCTTCAAAGCGACGCTCGCGCTCTTCGAAGGCGACACCGATGCAGCGCGCAAGTGGTTTCACGCGCCGCATCGCGCGCTCGGAGACATGAGTCCGCTCGCACTCGCGTCGACCGACGTCGGTGCACGCGAGGTCGAAGCGCTGATCGGTCGACTCGAACACGGCGTCATCGGCTGAGCGCGCGGTGAAGAGCGCCTGGCGTATCGTCAAGCAGAAGCACGCGGCCAAAGCCTTCGATGGCGAAGGCGCGCGGCTATTCGGCGGCCGCTGGAATTCAGTGGGCGTGCCGATGGTGTACCTGGCGACCAGTCGTGCGCTCGCGTTGCTCGAAATCCTCGTGCACCTCGGTGACGAAGATTGTCTGCAATCGAGATACGTCATGATCCGCGTCGACTACGCCGACGAAGCTGTGCGCGAGTTCCCGACGAAAAAACTCGCGCCCGGTTGGAACGCTCCTGTGTCAGGCCGTGCGAGCCGCGCGATCGGCGACGCGTTTTGCAAGAAGGGGGAATCCCTGCTCTTGTCCGTTCCGAGCGTGATCGTTCCCGAGGAGCGCATCCTGCTCTTGAATCCGCGTCACGCGGACGTGACACGTCTTGCGATCGGAAAGCCGGTCGCGCTCGACATCGATTTACGTCTCGTGAAGCGCAGCGAAGTGCGTTCGCGTCGCAAAATCTGAATCGAACGACGGCTCGAAAGCGCGGCGCGGTTTCGTCGGGACTTCGCTGATGCCGGCTCGCACGCCCGTCAGTTCTGAGGTCGCGTGCGCACTTCCAAGGTCGCTGCTTGCCAGCGTTTCGCCGCCGCTGCGTGCTTGCCGTCCGTAACCAGAGTCGCGAGCGTTTCGTGGATGCGCGCACATGCCGCCGTCGCCGTCGGTGCGCGCAAGCTCAGCACAGGCTGCGGTATTCCGTCGACGGCGAGCAGGCTGGGCAGCTCTTTCTCCAACACCGCGGCCGCAGATTCGAGTCGCGTCCGACGCTCCGCCTCAGCCACGCTCGGATCGTTGCGCGCGACCTCCGCGTCCGCTGCAGCGGCGATGCACCGCGCATAGCGCAAGCGCCAATCACCGGCGGAGAGCGATTGTTCGCGTGCACTGCGCACGGTCAGCGCGAGATCCAGCGCTTCGCGAGCCGCCGCGAGATCGTGCTTCACACCGGCGACATCGACGAGTTGCGCAGCCAAGAGGAAGCGGAAGCTGACCGCTGTGGCGGGATCCTTGGCATTGAGTTCGGCGATCGTGACGCACTCGCGCAGATCGGAGATCGTGTTCTCGGGCGATCCGGCGATCGTCTCGAAGGCGCTCGCAGTCGAAACTTCCTGACCGAAGCGTTCGAGAGTGCGTCGTGACGAATCGACGTCCAGTGCTCGCGCCTCGCGCAAGCGCGCGAGCGTCCAATCGAAAGCTCGCGCGCGCAAGGCGATGAGCGCGGCCGTGCGCAAAGCACGTGAGCGGAATTGCTCGTCCGTTCCCGCCGCTTCCAAGTCCAGTACCAGCGACTTTTCGAGGCACTCCTTCGCCTCGTCGTAGCGACCGAGTTCGCTCAAGATCCGGCTGCGCCAGAAAGCCGTCAGCGAACGCTCGGGCGCACCCACGCCGAGTCGCTCGCGCATCTCGAACGCTTCTCGCGCGGCCGTTTCCGCGGCGAGCGAGTCGCCGGCTCGAAAGCGCGCGATCGCGAGATTGCTGATCATCGTCGCCAGCTCTGCCGGAGGGACCGACGGAATCTCGCGCGAGAGAGTGACGGCGCGCTCTACCGCCAGCGCCGATTCAGCGAAACGGCCCTGATTCAGATACTGTCCGCCTTGCTGGCCGAGGATCTCGGCGACGAGGTGGGAGTGTGCATCTTCGTCCGTCGCGATTTCGAGCGCGCGCTTCAGATCGCCGTCAGCGCCAGCGAAATCCTTGGCGAACATGCGTAACTCCGAACGGTCGGATAGACCGCCGGCCCAATCGGAATTCGCAGGGCCGGCCAGGCGTTCGTACATCGCAACGCCCTCTTCCAGCGAGCCTTCGGCAGCGTCGGTTCGATCCATCTGCATCAAGAGTCGTCCGCGCCTGCACAGGGCTCGCGCGATCGCATCCCAGTCGCGGGGACCGTTCTCCCTGAATACAGCGATCGCTTCGTCGAAGTCCGCGAGCGCACCGGACACGTCGCCGAGATGTTTTCTAGCCTTCGCCATGTTCAACAGCGTGCTCGCGACACCGACGCTGCGCGGTCCGTCGACTTTCTTCAGCAAGGTCAAGAGCACGTCGCATTCCGCACGGGCTTCTTCGTAGCGACCGAGGTCGAGCAGCACGGCGGCGCGATTGCTCCGCATGAGTAGTGTGCGCGGATGTTCAGTTCCGTCGCGCGATTCTGAAACCAACTCCGCGAGCATCGCTTCGGCCTCGGTGGCTCGACCGCGCCGCCGCAAGAGTTCCGCGAAGTTCACGCGTGCGTCGAAATCCTTCGAGACGACGAGGTGCGCGGAATCGTGCTCGAGTTGCATCGCCGAGCGCAGCATTTCTTCGGCCTCGACCGCGCGACCTTGTCCCAACAGGATCAGTCCGAGGGTATTCCGAATCTGGTAGGCCACCGGTTCGTCTTGCTGCGTGACGTGTCCAGCGATGCGGAAAGCCTCGCGCGCGTGGATTTCGGCCTCGTCCAGGTGACTGCGCGCGAGTAGCGCTGCCGCGAGATTGTTTTCTCCGACGGCGACGTCGACGCCGGGCTCGGGAGAAATCGCGCGCCACAGTCGCAAGCTCTCCGTGTGCATGCGCACGGCTTCGTCGATGTCGCCGAGTTCGACGTGCACGCGCCCCATGATGTCGAGGAGCGAGGCGCGCACTTCGCTTTCGCCGGAGAGTTCGACGTCGAGCCGGCCCTTCGTGTTCTGCAAGATCTCGCGCAGGATCGTGGCGTCTCGACCCATCGCGACCGACGGCCCCGCGCCCTTCAACATATCGGAGAGGAACTGCGTGACACGATTGCGGGATTGCAGTCGCGCCGTCGCTGAGCGGGCTTCTTTTTGCGCGATTTCGCGTTGTTCCCGCGCTTCGACGAGGCCGTAGGACGCCGCTCCGATACCGGCGACGAGTGCGATGAACACGACACCTGCGGCAGCGAAAGCGAGGCGATTGCGGCGCACGAGCTTCGCGAAGCGGTAGGTTCGACTCGGCGGCCTCGCGAGCACCGGCAGGTTCTCCAGATGGCGCTCGACGTCCTCCGCGAGGGCGAGCGCCGTGTCGTAGCGACGCTCGCGATCCTTCTCGAGCGCCTTCATCACTATCCAATCGAGATCGCCGGAGAGCAGGCGCGCGAGATCGCGCGTCGCGTGTTCCTTCGCGAGCGTCGTGCGCTCCTCGCCAGCGATGGTCGACACGCGCGCGCTCGGGCGCTCGGGTTCGACTTCGCGAATCGTGCGCACGACTTCGTCCCACGAATCCTCGCGCAATCGATCGAACCGGAAAGGCTTTTCACCGGACAGGAGTTCGTAGAGCAACACGCCCAGCGAATAGACGTCCGCGCGCGTATCGATGTCGATGCCCGACAACGACGTCTGCTCGGGAGCCATGTATTCGGGCGTGCCGATGAATTGGCGTGCTTCGGTGACGAACGTACGCTCCGAGAGTCGCGCGCTCGTGGCTTTGGCGATGCCGAAGTCGATCACCTTCGGCACGGGGCGCAGATCTTCGTCGACGACGAGCACGTTGCCGGGCTTGATATCGCGGTGGATGACGCCTTTTTGGTGCGCGTGCTGCACCGCACGACACACGGTCGTGAAAATCGCGAGACGCTGGCGGGTCGAGAGCAAGTGCTCGTCGCAGTAGTTCGTGATCGGAACACCGCGGACGAGTTCCATCACGAAGAACGGTCGGCCCTGCGCCGTCGCACCACCGTCGAACACGCGCGCGATGCTCGGGTGATCCATCAGCGCGAGCGCTTGACGTTCGGCCTCGAAGCGCGCGACGACCGCCTTCGTGTCCATGCCGAGCTTGATCACCTTCAGCGCGACCTCGCGGCGCACAGGGAATTTCTGCTCGGCGCGCCACACCACGCCGAAACCACCTTCGCCGATGCGCTCGCAGAGCACGTAGTGCCCGATCGCGAGGCCGACGTGTTCTTCGCCGGCCAGTTGGGTCATGCGCGGTTCACCCAACGTCGGCGAACCCAAGAAATCACCGGCGCCGTCGTGCGCGGCCAAGAGTTCGAGCACGACCGTCTCGAGCTCGCGCTCGTCACGCGTCGTTTCGCGCACGAAGGCGCGCCGTTCCGTCGGCGGTCGATCGAGCGCTTCGTGGAAGATCGCCTTGGCACGCCGACGTAGCAGTTGGTTCATCGCGAGATGTCAATCGGTGTGTGCGTCGTGCAAGACGCGGTAGAGCCAAGCACGTGCGTATTCCCACTCGCGTGCGACCGTGCGCTCCGAGATGCCGAGCGCACGAGCCGTCTCGGCGACATCGAGCCCGGCGAAGAAACGCAGATTGACGACACGTGCGGCATCGGGGTCCTCCGCCTCCAGGCGTCGAACGGCGTCCTCGACTGCCAAGATTTCGTCGGGATCGTGCTCGGCAGCGAGGTCTACGACGTCGATCGGTGTGCGCTCGCGGTCGCCGCCGCGTTTCAGACGACCCTTCGAGCGCGCGTGCTCGATCAGAATGCGCCGCATCGCGATGGCCGCGGCTTCGTAGAAACTGGCATCGGGGATCCCGTCGACACCGCCTTCGCGCTTCGACAGGCGCAGCCAGGCTTCGTGGACGAGCGCCGTCGCCTGCAAAGTGTGCCCAGCGCGTTCCTCGACCATGCGTGCGCGAGCGATGGCGTGCAGATGCTGGTAGACGTCGGGGAGGAGCGGTCGCTCGCCACTCGCGCCGGAATCACTCGCGGGGGGGGAGTTCACGGGTTCCCAGTCTAGCGTCGACAACGCGGTTCAGCGGACGTCGTGCTGGCGCGCCGACCGCGCGACTCTATCCTCTGCGCTCCGCGTGTCGGCGCCGGTGCCGATCGCGACGTGCCTTCGACCCCCCGCTCGTACCCCCATGACACGTTTCTCCGTCGTTCTCGTCCTCGCCGCGTTCGTCGCTGGTTGTGCGAGCCACGCTCCGCTGAACTCCGTGACGACGCCGACACTCAGCGGGGCAGGCGTCGCGCCGGACAGCCCAGTGCAATCCGCGAAGCGAGCCATGGAGATCAAGGACTTCTTCCGCGCGACCGGTGTGGGCGCGCCCGCGTTGTCGCCCGACGGCACGAAGATGGTGTTCACGCTCAAGCGGCAGGATCTCGAGGCGGGCACGTCGAAGAGCGAGATCTGGCTCGCGAACATCGACGGATCGAGTGCGCGCGCGCTGACTTCGTCGAAGAAAGCCGACGCGTCGCCGACCTTCGCACCGGACGGCAAGACGATCGTCTTCACGAGCAATCGCAGCGGGACAGCGCAGTTGTGGACGATGCCGATCGACGGTGGTGAAGCCCGACAGTTGACGGATTTCGCGCTCGGGCTGGACGGCCCCGTGTGGTCGCCCGACGGAAAATTCATCGCGTGCACGACCGAGGTGTTCCCAGAAGTCGGCATCGACGTCGACAAGAACAAGCGCATCGCGAAGGGACTCGCAGACGGCAAGACGAAGGTGCACGTCGCCGACGAGTTGCTGTACCGACACTGGACGTCGTGGCACGACGGCAAGCGCTCGCACATCGTGCTCGTCGACGCGCAGTCGGGAGGCGTCGTGCGCGATCTCACGCCGGGCAAATTCGACGCGCCGATTTTCATGCTGGGCGGCGGACGCGGCTACGCCTTCTCGCCCGACGGCAAGGAACTGTGCTACGTCGCGAATCACGAAGCAAAGCAGGCTGAAACGACCAACGCGGACCTGTTCGTCGTGCCCGTCGGCGGGCCGATCGACGAGAAGACGGCGGTCAACATCACGCGCGACAACCGCGGATGGGACGGAGCGCCGCTGTACTCGCCGGACGGACGCAGCATCGCGTTCCTCAGTCAAGAGACGGCTGGGTACGAGTCGGATTTGAAGCGACTCGTCGTTCTCGATCGCAAGAGCCTTGAAGTGCGCTACCTGACCGATCGTTCGAACTTCGACGACATGATCAACGACATGCGTTGGACGAGCGATTCGAAGCGCATCGTGTTCGAAGCGGATTACCGCGGGCGGACTCCGCTGTTCGCGATCGACGCTGCGGGCGGCGAAGCGACACAAGTGCTCGTGCACGGCACGATCGCCGGATACGAGCTCTCACCCGACGGACAATCGGTCGTGTACGCGCGTCGCACGGTCGGTGAACCGCTCGAGATTTTTTCTGCGAAGCTCGACGGCGGCGAACCGCGGCGCTTGACGACGTTCAACGAAGCGCTCGAGCGCGAAGTCGACTTCCGTCCCGTCGAAGAGACGTGGATCCAAGGCGACGGCGATTACTCCGTGCACTGCTTCGTCGTGAAGCCGCACGGTTTCGATCCGGCGCAGCGCTACCCGCTGATTGTGAACGTCCACGGCGGACCGCAGTCACAGTGGACCGACGCTTTCCGCGGCGATTGGCAGGTCTATCCGGCCAAGGGCTACGTCGTCGCGTTCTGCAATCCGACCGGTTCGACGGGCTACGGCCAAGACTTCACCGACGCGATCGTGGGGGACTACGGCGGACGCGTGTACCGCGATCTGATGCGTGTGACCGACGCGCTGGCGACGCTGCCGTTCGTCGACGCGAAGCGCATCGGATTGATGGGTTGGTCGTACGGCGGCTACATGTCGATGTGGGTCGAAGGACAGACCGATCGATTCGCGTGCAACGCGGCGATGATGGGGATCTTCGATCTGGCGAGCTTCTACGGCGCGACGGAAGAAGTCTGGTTCCCCGAACACGACATGAAGGGCACGCCGTGGACGAGCGATCTGTACGAGCGTTGGTCGCCGTCGAAGTACGTGAAGAACTTCAAGACGCCGGCGCTCGTCGTGACGGGTGAGCTCGACTACCGCTGCCCGTACACGCAGAGTCTCGCGTACTTCACGGCCTTGCAGAAAATGGGCGTGCCGTCACGTCTCGTCGTGATGCCCGACGCGGGTCACTGGCCGGCGTGGCACGAGATGGCGTTCTACTTCAACGTGCACCTCGACTTCTTCCACCGCTATTTGGGCGGCGAAAAAGCGCCCTACGACGTGATCGAGCACGCGCGCAACCTGGCGTTCCCTGCGAAGGACGAGGCGAAGACGGACAAGCAGTAGTCGTCGCGCTCAGTCGTCACTGCCCGAACGTGGATGCGCGCGCTCGTACACCTCGCGCAAGCGCTCGATCGACACGTGTGTGTAGATCTGCGTCGTCGTGAGATGCGCGTGGCCGAGCAAGCCTTGGACGGCGCGCAAGTCGGCGCCGCGGTCGAGCAAGTGCGTGGCGAAGCTGTGGCGCAACGCGTGCGGCGTCGGTCGGCGCGTCAAGCCGGCTTGCAGCGCGCACGCGTCGACGATGCGACCGAGTGAGCGCGTCGTGAGGCGCCCGCCGCGGGCATTCAGAAAGATCGCGCTCGCGGCTTTCGTGCTCGGTCGCGGGCGCGCGGGATCGGCGAGATACGCCTTCAGGGCTCTCACCGCGTGCGAGCCGACACCGGCGAGGCGTTCCTTGCGACCCTTGCCGCGTACACGCGCCGTTCCGCGCGCGAAGTCGAGATCACCTCGATCGAGTCCGACGGTTTCGGCCGCGCGCGTGCCTGCCGAGTACATGAACTCGAGCAACGCGCGATCGCGACGACCGCGCACCGTTTTCGAATCGGGGGCAGCGAGCAGCGCTTCGATCTCTACCTCCGCGAGCGCCTTCGGCAAGTTGCGACCCGTGCGGCGTTGCTTCAGACCGGCGGCTGGATGCGCGTCGATCTGGCCTTTCACGAGCAACGCTTGGAAGAACGAACGCACGCCGGACAGTCGCCGTTGAATCGAACTCTTCGCCAGACCGGACGAGTCGAGTTCCGCGAGCCACGCGCGCAGCGCTCGCGGAGTGACGCGCTCAGGCGCCGTGATGCCGAGTTCCGCTGCAAACGTCGCGAAATTCACGAGGTCGCCGCGGTACGCACGCAATGTGTGCTCCGACGCTCCGCGCGCGGCGGCGAGCTCGACCAGATAGCGATCGATCGACTTCTTCAAGGCCGATTCGCTCATCGTCCGCTCTCGCGGCGCGTCAGTCGCGCTTCCAGTAGGCCGTGCGCTCATGACTCTTCAGCGAGTAGGTGACGCCTTGTGGACCTTCGAATCGCACGAGTACGTGCAGCAGCGGTGCGCTTCCATCGGCCGCGAACCAGTAGCGCGCTTCGGTGCTGCCCTTGTCGTCGACGAGAGCGAGTTCGTGACACGCGATCGTGCCGAGCGGAACTTCGATTGCGCTCGACCCCACGAACTTCACGGTGCGCGAAACCGGTTCGAACGACACTTGATGCGTGTCCTTCTGCATCGGTACGACGCGCAATTTCAAATCCGGCTTGCTCGCGAAGTCGTAATCGCGCAGCGTCAACGTCAGCGCGTCGAAGAAGACGGCCGCGCCGTCTTTGATCACGCCTTCGCGTCGTCCGCCCTCGGGAAAGTACACGGAATCGAGCCATTTCAAGCGCTCGCCGTCGCGCCAGACTTCCTTGAACGAGGCGCCGCAGTCCTCCTGCGTCGAAGCCGACAACTTGTACGCGGCCATGTCGGCTGCGCGCGTGTAGCACATCGTCGAAAAATCGTAGTCGTACTTTTCGGTCGGCACGCGCTCGGACCAGTGGTGCTTGAACATCTCGACGCCGTCCGCCGTCTTCGACTTGCACGAGGTCTGCATGTCGACGTTCTCCTTGTTCGTATACGCGATCGCTTGGAAAGAGCGCGCCGTGCCGTAGATCGTGCGGCTGGCCTGATAGGTGCATTTTTCAGCCAGGCCGTCGTACCACATGCGGTCCATGCGCCACGTATCGGCGACGGCGAGCCTGAGCCAGCGAGCACTCGCAGCAGAAGCTGTAGCCGAAGTCTCAGGCGGGGTCGCTGCAGCGCACGCCAACACCAGCCCGCCGACAACGCCGGTGCTGCCTACGAGCACGCTGGCGCCGAAGACCCCGAGTCGCAGAAGAGCCTTCATTTCGAGCCCTTTTCGGTGCTCACGCTGATCCAGCTCGCCGGGGGCGTCGCCTGCGGCTCGTGCAGCGCGAACAACGTCATCGCCGTGCCGAAGTTCTCGCTGCGCGGAAACATGCGGTCGTTCCAGCCGCCGCTTTTTTCGCGCACGTGCCACAAGAGCGAGTACAGCTTGCCGCGGTACTCGGCGCGTCGCTCCTCCGGCAAGAACTCGATCGCCTGCGCAGCGAAGCGGTGCGCGTAGAAGAAGTAGTAGGGCGCGATCATGTACGGCTCGACGTGCGTGCCGGTCTGCCGGCGGCGTTGCTCCAGCCAGCGCCAGTGCTCGAAGAATGCGTCGAGCGACTTCTGCACGCGCTCGACACTGCCGCGACCGGCGAGGAACAGCGTCGTTTCGCACACGGGCGAGCGACCCGTTGCACCGGGGACGTCCTCGAAGCCCTTCCCCGACTGACGCTCGGGATTAGTGCCGTATTGAAAGGCACCGGTTTCGAGCCGCGCGTCCTCGAGAGACACGAGCGCGCGCTCGACCATCTCGGCGTCGACGGCAAAACCCAGACGCTGCGCTTCGAACAAAAATTGCAACGTCGGCGCGGTCATGAACGTCGCCGGTGCGGACTTGTCCCCACTCGAGCGCGAGTAATTCCAACCGCCGCGCCCGCCGAGCTGTGTCTTCTCGAGCACACCGATGAGCTCTTCGATCTTGGCTTCGACCTTGTCCTGCTTCTCCCCGGTCTTTTGGCCGTGCATTTTCAAGAGAAACGCGAGGGCGTACGCGTGTCCCCATCCGCGCGTGTCGTAACCCTTCACGAAGTCCGTCGTCATCAACGGATGTTCGAGCGCTTCGAGCACGAACGTGAGCGCACGATCGACCGCGACTTTCGCATCGCCGTCGAGCTTTCCCTCCTGCGCAGTGTCGATCAGCGCCATCGCACAGATCGCAGTACCGCCGATGCGGTAGCCGATCGGGATGTTGCCTTCGACGCGCACGACGCCTTCGTACGGCCACTCACTCTTGGGCTTGGACGCTCCGGCCATCGATTCCTGACAGCCGATCAAGAGCGCACGCCCACGCTGGATCGCAGATGCGACGTCAGCGGGTTCGACCGTCTTCAGGTCTTGCGGCGCTTCGGGTTCCGCGACGACTTCCTTGAGCTTCTTCGGCTTCGGCGGTTTCGAAGTTTGCGCGTAGAGCGGAGTCGTGACGACACACGCCACGATGGCGACAAAGAAGACGAGTCCGAGTTTCATCCGATGGTGCGCACTGGGGAGAAAGGAGGCTGCGGCGCAAGAATCGCGCTCGCTCGTCGGACTCTATCCTCTCCGGCCCGCTCGTTCACCGGACGCCACACTTCGCACAATGTCTGCCGATTCAAGATCGACAGATTCATAAGCTCGACGCGCCGTGCGTGACCGCCCCCCGACCTATCACAACCTCAGCACGCTCCGGCGCTCCACTACAGAGCACATTTCGCCACCCAGTCAGTCCACTGGGCCGCAAACCGAGCACACTTGGCCGCTCCACCCCGGTTTCTTCCGACAGAACGCCGTGCGCGTGAAGCGCGGAGCGAAGCGGTTCACGCGTGCGGGGTCAGCGCTGGGGAGTACGGTCGTGTAGCCCTGCGCTCACAGTTGTTCGCGCTCTGCTCATCAGCCGCGCGGCCCGCGAGGGCCCGACCACAACCCGCTCCCAATCCACACACCCAGCCACCTACTTCTTCGCGTTTTTCCCACCCGGCTTTGGCGCATCCACCTTCGCCGCCGGCACACTCGGCACCGCCTGCTGCGCAACCGTCAACTGCTCGCGCCATCCCCTCAACAGCGTCATCCGCGAATCTGGATTGATGCCAAACGTGAACCCCAGTCTCTCCGCTTCATCCAGCGTCGCCGCCATCGAGCTCGCACTCCGCGACTGCGCCTCCAGATAGCTCAACGTCTTCGCGAGCAGCGTCTTCGTCTCTTCGAGATCAGCCGTCGCCGAATCACTCTTCTGCTTCCACGTACCGAGCTCGAGCTCGAGCGCCGCCACGCGTTTTTCGAGATCGACCTGTCCCGGACCTTGTCCCTGTCCCTGACTGAAAGCCATGCCGCCGGACACGAGCACCACCAACGCACACACCGCAACGAACGTCTTCATGATGCGAGGGACATCGACAGAGACCGTCCTTTGACTCAAGTCCCAAAGAGGCCGCAGTCCTTTCTGCTACCCTGCGCCGCCCATGAGCGAGAAATCAGCACGCGGACCCGAAAAACCGCCTCGTTCGACGCACGCAATGACCGGGGCCAGGGCCGGAGCCTCCGGGCGCGGCGCTGGCAAATCGCCACTGCTCTTCATCTTCCTGGTCGTCTTCATCGACCTCCTGGGCTTCGGCATCGTCATCCCGCTCTTGCCCGTCTACTCGAAGGCCTACGGGGCGTCCGAGTTGCAATTGGGCCTCATTTTCGCGGCCTTTTCGGGCATGCAGTTCGTCTTCGCGCCGTTGTGGGGGCGGTGGTCGGACCGCATCGGACGCAAGCCGATTTTGGTCGGCGGTTTGATCGGGACGGCGGGCTCGTACGTCCTGTTCGCACACGCGGACTCGCTCGCGCTGTTGCTCGCGTCACGGCTGCTCGCGGGCTTCTTCGGCGCGAACATCTCGACCGCGCAGGCTTACATCGCCGACGTCACCACCCCGGAAAATCGTGCGAAGGGGATGGGCCTGATCGGTGCCGCCTTCGGTCTCGGTTTCACGCTCGGTCCGTTCATCGGCGGCGAACTCACGCGCATATCACCGCACGCACCGGGTTGGTTCGCCGCGGGTTTCTCGCTCGCGGCTGCGATCTTCGGGTGGATCATCCTGCGCGAACCCGAGCGCACGAGCGGCGAGTCACGTCTCTTCGGATTCGGCCAGGTGAAGCGCGCCTTCACCGAGCCGCGCATCGGCGTCTTGTTCGTGCTCAGCTACTTCTTTCTGTTCGCATTCTCGTCGTTCGAGGCGATGTTCACGCGCTTTGGGCTCGCGCGTTTCCCCGAAGTCTTCCACGTACCCGTGAGCCTCGAGAACGCGACGCTCGACGAAATCATGCAGGCAGCGCCGATCGCCGGACGCTATTTGATGGGCATCGGCATCATCTCGGCGATCATCCAAGGCGGCTTGATCCGTCGACTCGTGCCGCGCTTCGGCGAGACGAAGCTCGCGATCGCAGGCCCGATCTTCCTCGGGATCGGATTCGCGATCGTCGGGTTCGCGACCAGTTGGGCGTGGGTGGTCGTGGGTTGTCTGGTGATGCCGCTCGGTTTCGGATTGAACAATCCGGCGCTGACGAGCCTCGTTTCGCGCGCAGCTCCCGAGCACGAACAGGGCGCGTTTCTCGGCCTGAATCAGTCGGTTTCGAGTTTCGCACGGATGACAGGTCCTCCGTTCGCCGGCTTCGTGTTCGCGTACGGACCCGAGAAGCCGTTCCTGATCGGCGCAGGCTTGTTGCTCGTGTCGTGCCTCGTCGCGCGTTGGTACGACGCTCGCTTCGGCGCGAGCTATCCGCGTCGCGCGGCCACGACCGCCGTCGAGGCGTGAGGCCGGGGGGGCACGTCGATGCGCGCGCGTGTGTTCGAACTGTCGCGTGCTCCGTGTGCGGACGAGCTGTTGTCGCGACTGCGCACACGGCGCGCGCTGGTCGCGCTCGACAGCGCCGCGGGCTCCCCGTGCGATTGGTCGATCGTCGCGTTCGATCCGCTCGCGCACGTCGCGACGCCGCAGTCGATCGCCGGCATCCGCGACGCTGTGGCGACGATCAGGTCGGAAGCCGGCGACGCGATTCCAGGCCTTTTTCACGGCGGTTTCGTGGGCGCACTCTCGTACGACCTCGGCATCGCGGGCGAGCGCGGACTCGAATTGCCGCGCGATCCGTGGCACTCGCCGCTGGTCGTCGGGGGCGTGTACGTCGACTTCATCGTGCGCGACGAACGAGCGCACAAGGCCTGGCTCGTCCTCCACGACGGCGTGAGCGACGGTCGTGCGCCGATCGATCCGCGTCGCGGAGAAATCGAAGCCCTTGTCGCGAGCGCGTGCGCGCATCCGACGACGCCGCAGCGGACGACGCCGCTCGCGCGACACACGAGCGCCGACGAACACATGCGCCGCGTCGAAGTCTTGCGCGCGAGCATCGCCGCGGGCGATCTCTACCAGGCGAATCTCGCGCACCGCTCGAGCTGCACGATCGCCGGGGATCCCATCGACTTGTACTCGAAACTGCGGCGCGTGAACCCGGCGCCGTACATGGCCTACCTCGCGTGGGACGAGCACGCGTCCAGGGAGGAATCGCATTTTCCGCGAGGAGCGCTCCTCTCGGCGTCACCTGAACTCTTCGTCGAATGCGACGGACGTACAGCGCGCACACGGCCGATCAAGGGCACGGCGCCGCGCTCGAGCGACGCGAGTGTCGATCGCAACAATGCCGAAGCGCTGCTCGCGAGTGCGAAGGACCGCGCCGAACTCGCGATGATCGTCGATCTGGAGCGCAACGACTTGGGTCGCGTCGCGCGCGTCGGAACTGTGCGCACCACCGCCTTCCCGCAGCTCGAAAGCTACGCGGGTGTTCATCATTTGACCGCCGACGTCACAGCTGAACTCGAAGACGGCCGCGACGCCATCGACGTCCTCGCAGCTCTTTTTCCCGGCGGTTCGATCACGGGCGCGCCGAAGGTGGCGGCGATGCGTCACATCGCGAAGCTCGAAGGCGAGGGCCGGGGCTTCTTCACGGGTGCTCTAGGTTTCGTCGACGTGCGCGGACATGCTGCGTGGAACATCCTGATCCGCACACTCGTGTGGCGGCCGCTCGACGCCTCTGCGCCGGACGCCGGTCCACAGGGCGAAGTGTCGTTCCACGTCGGCGGGGGCATCACGTGGTCGTCCGACGCGGCAGCGGAAGAGCGCGAGACGCTGGCCAAGGCAGCGAAGCTAGTCGAAACACTGGAGAGCGGAACCTGAGTCCGCGATCGCGCGTGCGCAGTGCGTGAACACGAACCGATGCGTCCCATCGCGCATGAAACGTCGCTCACTTCCAGCGCTCGCGCGCGGACGAGCCCGAACTTCCTGACCCAGTCTCTCCAGCGCGTCCTGTCCCTCCGCTACAGAACCGTGCCAGCGGTGGGTCGCCGGACCGGCCCGGGACAGAGAGGGGGGGGTGCAGAGCCGCTCGCTCCCCAGCCGCAGCCGAAGAACAGTTGGAAGTACGCGGGACGAAGTCCACGTGATCCGCGTCGCACGCACGGTTCTTGCGCACCCTTGCAGCGACGGCTGCTCAGTGACGTAATGTCGCGCTAGCTGCACAGGACCCCGTCGATCAGGTCTACACCATGCTCCAAAGTCTCTTCCTCGTCCTCATCCCGCTCCAACCGCTGTCGCCGGCCGTGGACAACGGCACTGCCACGACAGTGCGTGCCGAAGATCCCGCGCCGCTTCCGGACAAGCGCCCAGAAGTCGAGCAACTGCTCGCCTCGTTCAAAGCGCACACCGAAAAGAAGGGGTCCGAGGACCGCGACGCCATCGCCGTCATCGACAAACTCATCCCCGAGTTCAGCACTTCGGGACCCAAGGACAGAGCCGCGATCGTGGCCGCGCTCGGCAAGGTGTTCGACTTGCGCCGCAACGAAGAGAAGGAAGGGGTGCCGAATAACGGGCTCTATGTCTCGTCGGCGACGGCGCTCGGCGTGATGGGGCCGGAGAGCAGCAAGACGATCGTCGCGGCGATCGACAACAAGAACTTGAAGAAGCAGATCGCCGTGCGCACGACTTTGATCCGCTCGCTCGGCAAGACGAAAGACACGAAAGAAGCGGTCGAGCCGTTGATCGGACTCTTGCAAGACAAGGACTCACCGATCGTGTCGGCCGCCGGCGAGGCGCTCGGCGAATTCAGCGGCGCCGATCTGGCGATACGCAAGAAGGCCTTCGAAGCCTTGCTGAAGGTCGTCACCGCTGCGAAGGATCTGACCGAGAGCGACACGAACAACACCACGGCGCGCGAACGCTACGACTCGATCAACTCGGCTTTTGTCACTTCACTCGGCAAGTTGTCGAAGCACGACGAGCGCAATCCCGACAAGTGGCGTGATTGGTGGAACAAGAACAAGGCGAAGAACTGGGACGACATGAAGTGATGCGCGCGGCGGTCGTCACCAGCTTGCTCTTCGCACTCGTCGCTCTCAGCTGCGCGGCGGCTTGGATGTTCGCCTGGCGCGCACGCAATACGATCGGTGAGCGGCCGGTGGCGCCGGTGCGTCTGGAAATCAGCTCCGTGCCAGCGGCGAGCGGTGAACGGGTGCTCGCGGACGGTCGTCGTGTGTCGGTACGCGTGACACGATTGCACACGGAGAACGCGCGGCAGCGCTTCGACGCCGAGGCTCTGCGCGCGCGCTTCTCGTTGCCGGAAGGCGAGCCGTTCCAATGTCTCGTCGAGTTGCACTCCGGACCGGAGGGTGCTGCGGGCACCGGCGCATTCGACTTGCGCGACGTGGTTGTCGCAGACGAGCGCGGTGTCGCGCTCGTTCCGTTCCCAGGGATGGTGGAGGCGCTCCCCGGACTCCTCGTCGATCCGCTCGCGGCATTGGTCGCGCCGCCGAATGCTCCTCTTCCGCCTGAACACAGGATCGGATTCGTGATGTGGGGACGCCCGCCCGAGAGCTCGGCGCGCTTCGAAACGTGCTGCGAGCGACCGGTGGAATTGCGCGCGGCTGACGTGTCGTCGAGAGAGCTCTCCACATCGCTCGCGCGGATACGACGCGAACTCCCGGCGAACGGCGAGGAGCACAAGTGAGGTCCTTCGCGTGGTCCTTGACTTCGTTCACGATCGCGATCGTCGCCACATTCGTGGCTGTGGACGAGTGCACTGCGCTGCGCCTCGAGCTCGACGGCGCCAAGGTGCGCATCGCGGAGCTCGAGGCCCAAGTCGTGCGCCTGCGGGGCGAACTCACGAGGATCGAAGATGCGCGCATCGAACGCGAGCGCGAATTCTTGCGCTTCACGAAGGGCATCTCGCAATTGAAGTCTCTCGCCCTCGAGCCGCAGCCCAGTTTCACGCCACACGTGGCGGACGCGCGCCCGAAGATCCTCGACGTGTCGACCGATCCGTTGGCGCTTCAGACGAGCGGGCAGGAGCCTCTCGAGGACGCGACGTCGACAGGAGCCCCGAGTGCTCGGGCGGCGTCGTCGAGTCCCGCGGTTGCAGATGGCTCGCCACCTGCATCGGTCGCGTCGCAGGGGAATGCAGCGGACGCCGCGCTTCCTTCTCCATCACCGGCGACGAGTTCGAGTGCAGCGCTTCCAGACGCAGCGACACCGATCACTGCCGGACGCACTGCCAACGAAATCGCCGCCGACGCACGTGATCGCGCGATTTTCTTCTCGCTGCGCATGCTGCTCGCGGCGGAACAGATCACGAGCTTGGACTTGCTCGAATCAGGCGCTCTGCACGGGGATTGGGTCGGTCCGATCGTTCTGCGCGTGCTCGACGATCGCGGCCGTCCGCTCGGCGCGATAGCGGCCGATCGCATGCGACTCGAAGGCAGCCGCGCGGCACGCATGATCACGATCGTGCTCGAGAACGGTTACGAGCGTCGGGGCGGCGTGAAAGTGGCTTTCGAAGGTTCACCGGTCGACGCTACAGGTCGTGGCGGCGTGCGTCGCATCGCCATCCCCGAGTGTGATCCGAATCCGTGGATCGAGCGCGTGCCCGAACTGTTCGTCGCATTGGAACGCGCGGAACTGATCGACGACGGGGGCCGTGATTTGAACGCACTGCGCTCGACCTTGAACGAGTTGTTGAAGAACGAAGCCGAGTCCGGCTGGTACCGCGTGCAAGGAATCGGTGGTGCTCGAGGTCGCGTGCTGCGCGACGTCGCCATCGACCGGCTCGACAAGGACGGACACGTCGAGCGCCGCTACTTCGCCGACCGCATGTCGATTCATCGCGAACCGCTCGGACTGCAGCTCTCCCTCGAGGGCGGCAGCCATGTGAAGCGAGATCAAAAGACGCCGTTCCTCGACGGCCGCTGTCGCATCTTCCTGCCCCGAGCGAATGTGGCCGCGTGGGAAAAGGCGCAGATTCCAGGCCTGGAACGCTCAGACGAGACAGAGCCCACGCCGGCGAAGTAGAACTGCGCCTGATGAAGAAGAGCGGCGCGAACACCGATCCCTTCGACTGGGAGCCGAAGGAGGATTTGCCTCCTCAGCCGAGCGTGAGGTTGTTCCAGGTGTCCGAGCTGACGCGCGCGATCAAGACGCAACTCGACGATCTGGGACGCGTCGCCGTCGAAGGCGAAGTGACGCGCATCACGACGGCTGCGTCGGGCCACACGTACTTCGATCTGAAGGACATCGACGCGAAAATCGCGTGCACGGTGTGGCGCAGCGCGGCGGGCGCGCTCGCTCGCGTGCAGTTGAAAGAGGGCGCGCAGGTCGTCGTGCACGGCAAGCTCGACGTGTACGCACCGCGTGGCACGTACTCGCTCAACGTGACGAAGATCGAGATCGCGGGTCTGGGCGCATTGCTCGCGAAGCTCGAAGAATTGAAGACGAAGCTCGAGCTCGCGGGCTGGTTCGATCGGCATCGAGCGCTGCCGACGTTGCCGCGTGTGATCGGCGTCGTGACGAGTCGCGACGGCGCCGCGTTTCAGGATTTCTTGCGCACTCGCTCGATGCGTTGGCCGGGTTATCCCGTGCGTCTCGCTCACACGAGTGTGCAAGGGGCTTCTGCTGCGAAGGAAATCGGCGCGGCCATTGCGCGCCTCGACGCTTCGCGCGTCGACGTGATCGTCGTGTGCCGCGGCGGTGGATCGCTCGAAGACCTGTGGGCCTTCAATGAATTGCCCGTGCTCGAGGCGATCCGCGCGTGCTCGGTGCCCGTCGTGTCCGGCGTCGGGCACGAGACCGATACGACGTTGTGCGATCTCGTCGCGGACGTGCGCGCGCACACGCCTACCGACGCGGCGCAGACGGTGATCCCCGAACGTGCGGCGTTCGTGGATCGACTGGAGCGCGCGCGGAACGATCTGGGTCGCTCGATCGATTCGGTGTTGCTCGCTCGCACGCATCGGCTCGAGCGCATCGCGGCTTCGTCGCACCTGAAGGATCCGCGCACGATCCTCGCGCGCCGCGACGAACACGTCCGCGCACTGGCTCGCACGCTGAAGGGCCTCGTGTCGTCGCGCACGTCGGCGGCTGCGAGTCGACTCGAGCGTGCAGCTGCAAAGCTCGCGAGACAGAGCCCGGCCTTGACGCTTTCACGAGCCTCTGCACGCGTCGAGGCGCTGACGGAACGCTTGAGACACGCTGCGAAAAGGCCGCTCGAATTGCGCGTGCGCCGCTTGGAACTCGCCGAGCGCTCGCTGGCGGGCGTGTCGCCGCTCGCGGTCTTGTCGCGCGGATATTCGATCACCTCTCGCTCGTCCGGCGGCCCACCGATTCGTGACGCTGCCGATGTCGCGACGGGAGCAGTCCTGGTCACGCGTCTCGCGCACGGCTCGGTCACGTCCAAAGTCGAGCGCTCCGACGCGGGCTCGGAGTGAACAGCTTGCGTGTCGTCGCAGTCGTCGTGAATTGGAACGGGGGCGCAGCCAACGTCGCGTGCATTCGTTCCCTGCTGGACGCGGGGCTCGCGCCGATCGACGTCGTTTTCGTCGACAACGGCTCGCGAGACGGATCGTGCGCGCGCGTCGCCGAACTCTTCCCGACGATCGCGCGCATCGAAAACGCCGCGAATCTCGGCTTCGGTGAAGCTGCGAATCAAGGTGCAGCTGCCGCGATCGCCGCTCGCGCGGACGCTGTTTTCTTCGTGAACAACGACGTCGTGCTGCCGCGGGGAACTCTCGAGCGCTTGACGTCCGTGCTGTCCAGCGAACGCTCGATCGGGATCGTAGGGCCGCGCGTTTTGAACATGCACGATCCAGAAATCGTGTGGTGCGCGGGTGGAATGATGACGTGGCGACAGAATCTCTCGACCTTGCTCGGTCACGGTGAGCCCGACGGACCGGTGCACAGAGAGCGCAAGATCGTCGACTATATCCCCGGTTGTGCGTTGCTTGCTCGGCGCGAATTGCTCGAAGAAGTCGGCGTTTTCGACGCGCGCTACTTTGCGTACATGGAGGACGTCGATCTGTGTCTGCGCGCATCGCGACGCGGCTACAGAGTCGAACTCGTCGGCGCCGTTTCCGCGTTCCACGCTTCCAGCAGCGCGACAGGAGGCGGTTACAACCCTAGGCGGAAATACATGATGGGCGTGAATTCCGTGTGGTTCCTGCGCCAGCACGGTCGCCTCGGTCACTGGGTGCGCTTCGCCGCGTTCGACGTCCTCACACTTCCGTTCCTGTGCTTCGCTGGCGTGTTCCAAGGGCGCGGCAAGAGCGTCCTTGCGAAAGCGCTCGGCATCTGGGACGGCTTGCGTGGCCAGCGCGTCACAGCCGAGCGCATCCGACCCGGTGGCTCGTTGCTGTGGTAAGGGGGCGTTGAAAGAAAGCCGCGCGCCCGAGCCCTGCGTCCGGCATGGGCCACGTACACTGAGGCGGGGCAAGCTGGAGTGTCCTCGTCGGCTCTTCGGCGAATTCTGGTGTCCGTTCTTCGCGGATCTCCCATGAAAAAAAATTGTGACGATCTCGTGTCGGTGCCTACTGGCCCTTTTCGCGCTCGATCTCGTTTCGAGCGCCGCCTTCTCCGGACAGGTCCGCTTTCACGCTGGCGCCAACGCTGTCGCCGGATCCGTGCCTGGCGCACCCATGGATCTGCAATTCGACCTGCTCACGCCTGGTGTGCCGATCAGTGCGACGACCACGCGGCACAGCGTGGACCTGCCTACGTTCGTCGTTACAGCGAGTGGAACGAACGCGGGCGTGCCGTTGGCTCCGTTGAGCTTCGACATGACCAATGCCCCGGGCGGGGACGGCGTCATGATCGGGAACGTCGCGCTCAGCGGAGGCACCGTTTCCTTCAGTTTCACCGACCCGAGCGCGAACAGCTTCCAGTCGAGTGATGCGCTCGCCAACCTCGGGAGCTTCGGCGGTTCGTGTGTGTTCACGATCCAAGCCAGCAACGGCGTTTTCGTTGCGCAGCAAGCGAACCTCTCCCTGGCGCTTCCCCCGGCGGGAATGCTCTCGTGCGCCGGAGACGGGTCCACGGTGCCGTGCCCGTGCAACAACGATAGCTTCCCGACGTGGAACTTCGGTTGTTCTCACTCGGTCTTCTCTAGTGGTGCGCGACTGCGGGCCGTGGGGAATCCGAGCATTCAGCTGGATACGATCGCATTCGAGGCCGACACGCTGCCGCCCGGTTCAGCTGGACTCTTCTTCCAAGGTCAGGCCGTCCCGGCGGCGAATTTCGGCGACGGTCTTCTGTGCGTTGGTGGGTCGATCCGACGCCTCAATCTGGAATTCGTGGACGCGAGCTTTAGCGCAAAGTCACCAAGCGTGGGAGCTCCGAGCCCGCTCTCCGTCGCGGGTTCTTGTCTGGCCGGGGAGATCTGGACGTACCAGTTCTGGTACCGCGACGCAGCTCCGACCTACTGCACGCCGGCGACGTTCAACCTGACCAATGCAGTGACGCTCACCTGGACGAACTGAATCCGCGCGCACGATCGGCGGCGGTGGCGACGCGCCAAGCGAGTCTGGGACGGGTCGAGCGACGCACCGCGCTCGACTCCGTTCCTGTGCCTCCGAGGCTTGGTCTTTCCCCAAAGTGCGCTTGCCCGGGCGTGAAATCACGCGGAAGATCGGGCCGTTCCCAGATCCATCCAGGAGAAATCTCGATGTTCCGCAGTCTTCTCGCACTCGCTGCAATCTTCACGGCACTTCCCGACGTCCAAGCAGGTCAGGCGATCTTCACAGCGACCGGCACGCTGAGTGGTGGCTCGGCGACTTCAGGAGCCTTCGTCGGTCAAACGGTCGGCTCGGCCGTAAGTTTGAGCTTCCGCGTGAACACGCCGGGCACGGTGTTCTCGGCCAGCACCACGAACTACGTCGTCGATCTGTCGTCGTTCTCGCTCACGATCGGCACCGCGAGCACCGGCCTCAACACGGCACGGCGACGGTCGGCATGCGCAACCAGGATCCGGCCGTCGACGGCATCTTCCTCAATACCGACCCGCTCGTCGGTGGCGGCAACTTCGGCTTCGATTACAGCAGTTGCAACGGCGCGCTGTTCAACTCTTCGGATCCGCTGACGAACATCGGCACGTGGTCGGGACAGTTCTACTGCGTGTTCAATGTCGTGGTCGCGGGCCCAGGCGTGTTCCTCGATCTCAATCTGCTCACTTTCGCCATTTCGCTGCCCGAGACGGGCACGCCGAACTGCTTCGGCGACGCATCGAGCACGGCGTGTCCCTGCAGCAACAACAGCACGCCCGGAGCGAACGTCGGCTGCCTGAACTCGTCGGCGGTGGGCGGTCAATTGCGCGGAATGGGTGCGGCGAGCTTGGCTTCCGACACGCTCGTCCTCAGCGCTTCTTCGACTTGGCTGGCGCGCGTTTCGGTTTCAGGCTGGGCAGCTTCGCGAGCGGGTATTCGCTCTCCTGGCGCAGCCGCGGCAGCTCTTTCTTGACGGCTGCGAAGAGTTTCTTGATCAGCTCGTCGCGTCGATCGTAGAGGCGATACCCGGCCGGATCGCGCAGATAGCCGCGCGCATTCGGATGCTTCGCGAACAAAGCTTCGCGACCCATGCGCTCGGCCCAACGCTCGAAGCGCGCGCGTTTTTCGAGCAGCGCTTTCACGAGGAACGGCATCACGACCGAGTAGTCGCATTGCATGCTCTCCGTCGTACTGCGGAAACTGTCCTTGTCGACTTTGCCCCACGTCACGGCCTCGGCGGGCGGACACGAACTGAGTGAACCGTCGGTGACGGGCGCCGTCGTGATCTGCACGTCGTACAGATATCCGGCGATGTCGGGCAAGCCGAGAATCTGGCTGAGCGCCGGTTCGGGTTGCAGGTTGTAGTTCTTCGGCACTCCGCCGCCGAGGATGAGCGTGCCGAGCGCGTGCGTGTCGCTCTCGCGCAGACCCCAGAAGTGGTAGGCGCAGCTCTCGAACACTTCCTTGTTCAGGTCGAGCTCGAATTCGAAGGGCGTCCCGTCGATCTGCGACAACGCCCACAGCTTCATCGAGTTCAAGAACACCGAACCGTCGCCGGGCGCGCCGACGAAGATCGGAATCGACTTGCGCTGGCACAGCGCGAGCAAGCCCTCGCGCACTTCGTTCTGTTTCTCTTGTGCGGCGTAACGACGACCCAGACGCCAACGGAACTCGGTGCCGGTCATCTTTTTCTGGAACTCAGGCTGCCGCAGAACTGCGGAGATGAACGCGTCCTGGTCGAGCAGGATCTCTTCGTCGAAGCCGATGTCCGTGACGCGGATCGTCTTCTCGTCGCGCAACGCGGCGTCGTCGCCGAAGATCGCGACCTCGTGGAACGGGTGCTGTGCCGCGTTGTCGAGCGCACGGTGACCGTCGTGGTAACAGACCGCGTCCGTCGTCGACATGTACGCGAACCAACCCGTGTCGAGCAGCGGTCCGAGCCACGCGTAGTGCTGACCCGAAACCGTGACCGGCCCCGAGATCGAGACCGTCATCGGCAGTCCCTTGCCGACCGCTTCGTCGAGCAGAATCCACAGTCGCCGCAAGTAGGCACCGCCGAAGGAAGGCAGGCAATTCTCGAGCAGTTGATCGAGTCCTTCGACGTCGGCGACGGACTTGTGGACGAGCTCGCGATCGGCTGAAGCGCCGTTTTTCGCACCGACGTGACAGCGGGCGTTCTGATCTTTGCGGGTGGGGGACATGGGGGAGGAGTCTACCGTTGCGCGAGTGAGCGCTCTCGTGGATGCTCTCTCTACTCGTCTCTGAAACCTCCACTCATTCCCCCCTCATGACGCAATTCAACCAGGCGGCGCAAGCCCAGTACGCGAAGCAGGACTACTCGGCGAAGCGGCGCATCGAAGGGCTCGAAATCGTCGAGCTCAAGCGCTTCAACGACGACGGCGGCGCGATGACCGAGCTCGGTCGGCTCGACGGCGGCATCCACAAACAACTGCCGGGGTTCACCGTGAGACAAGTGAACTACTCGGTCCTCGAGCCGCTCGCGATCAAAGCGTTCCACTTGCACACGCGCCAGACCGACGTGTGGTACGTGCCGCCGAGCGACAAGCTGTTGCTCGTGCTCGCCGACGTGCGCAAGGGCTCGCCGACCGAGGGCATGGTCATGCGTTTCGTGCTCGGTGACGGCAACTCGCGTCTCGTGCGCATTCCGCCGGGCGTCGCGCACGGCTGCAAGAATCTGCGACCGCAGAGTCCGACCGCGATCATCTATTTCGTCGACGTGCAGTTCTCCACGGACGATCAATGCGACGAAGGACGCCTGCCGTGGGATCACTTCGGCGCGCAGGTCTGGGACGTCGAGCGCGGCTAGTGGGCAGTAACGGCTGATTCGCTATCAGGAATCGTCCTCATTCGTTGTCGGGCAAGAAGCGACGACGACCGCGTATCCCTGATCGATACGCCGAGGAGGAGCGCCGCCGCCCGGCGACGAAGGAGGGCGGCGCCTGCTCGCGAATCAGCCGTTAGAGCCCACGAGTCCTGAAACAAGCGCTTCGGGTCCCGCAGTATCGTGTGCCCGGCTCGGTCCTTCTCGACTCAACTAGCAGCGGAAAAACCTGTCAACGGGAGTTGACAGGTCCATCCATTTCACGGAATCCAAGGCAGCGAGACGCCGTTCGACGTGTTGAACGTCGAGGCCGTGCAGAACGCGAGCGCATCGCGGTACCAGCACTGGTAGTGCTTGGTGACGGGCGCAGCGATCGGCGCACCGGCGATGCTGATCGGGGCCGGCGTCAGGCCGCCCGGATACGTCGCCGCGCCCGACGTCGGGAACACGACGCCCATGCGGACGATGCCGACCGATGCGCACAGCATGCCGTCACCGAAGGTGATCGGTGAAGCGCCGAGGCCGTTCGACTGGAAGAACAGACCCGGGCCCGTCATGTCCGAGCAGGTGAGGCTGAGGGTGTCCGCGCTGACCGACGCGACACCGCTGCTCACGAGCAGTGCGCCCGTGCTGCCTGCGCCCGAGTTCGCGCAGCCGCGACCCGGACCGCCGTTGTTGCCGCACCCGAGGCACGTCGTGCCGACCGCATCACCCGAGCAGAACGACGTCGAGAGCGTGCTCGGATCGAGAACGATCTGGAACCCGTTCACCGAGCCGAAATTCGTCGACGCGACCGTCGTCGAGTTCGACGAGAGAACGGTGATGTTCTGACCGGCAGTGATCGAGATCGTGTGCTTGGCGTAGGAGACGCCGAGGACGTGCGGCGAGCCGGACCAGGCGCCGGTGCAGGTCTGCGCTCCCTCGGGCGCGCCGGTGACGTCGACGGTCGTCTGATAGGTGGCGGGGAAATCCGGTGCGAGCGCGTAGGTGTAGATCGTGTAGTTGCCGGCTTGGAGACCGGCGATCACCCAGGTGATCAATCCGCCCGAGGGCGTGACGGCCAGGTTCGCGATGTCGCTCGCATCGGCCATGAGCGCCCGGTCGTCGCCCGTCCAGAGTTGCGAGTTGTCGTAGAAGTCACCGTACCCACCGGTCGGCGTGATCGTGACCGAGGTGATCAGGTTCGTGGCGAGATCCCTGAGCGTCACCGCTGATTGCGCCGTGCTGCCGACGTTGGACCAGAAGCCGGGCTGATTCGCGGCGGCGCCGTAGGTGGTCGCGGGAAGCGGCGCCGATTGATTCGCGCCGACGTCGAGGTTGAAGCTCTGGGCGAAGGAACTCGCGGCGAGAGCGCACAGGGCGGCGGCGAAACTCGTGGTGCGATGCGTGATGGACATGGCTGCTTTCGAGCCTGCGTGAACGGGCTCGCTTCGGACGATGGGGGAGAGGGAACGGAACAGGCGGAGTCGGCAACCCGCACGACTTTCGAATCTAACACGCCTCTCGGGAAAGTAGGCGGAGAGTCTCCGGTAGAGAACCGCTCAGGTCGCTGATTCGGTGATGTCGACCATGCGCTCGAGCGACAGCCGCGCGTACCCGATCAATTCCTTGCGCTCGGCGGGCGTCAATCGATCGCGCTGAGCGGTGCGTTCGTCGATCATGTCGCCGGCTTGCACCCGGTTGATGTCGGGGGCCTGACCCTTGCGCAGGAGATCGAGCATCCCGGCCAAATGCGGCGGATCGTTGCGGCTCATCGTTGCGCAGCCGCAGCCGGCGGTCTTGAATTCGTTGTCGGGAATGTCGGCCAAGTGCATGACTTCGACGCCGCGTTGACGCGCTTGTTCACGCGCGTTGCGGACGAAGTGGCCTTCGGTGCCGATCGCGATCTTGTCGCCCGACTTCGCGTTCATCACGGCCTTCCACAAGAAGTCGGTCGAGCCCGATCCGTCGGCTGCTTGCACGCACTCGAGCGGCGATTCGGGATGCACGAGCACGCGCCAACCGCGCGCGCGCCACCACTCGACATGACGCTTCGAGAAGATCGTGTGCACGCCGCAGTAGCTGCCCCACAGGATCATCTCGGCTTGGTCGAGCGCTTTGAATCCACCCTCGACCGTCTTGTCGTCGATCTTCAACTGCCGCCACACTTGTGGATCGGGCAGCTGCACGACGCGCGACAAGTCCATGCCCAGTTTCCACGCCGTGTTGCGACCCAAGTGGTGATCGGGAACGAACAAGATCTTCTTCTTCTGGCGGCGTGCCCAGTCGACGATCAAGTGCGCGTTCGAGCTCGTGCACACGGCACCTCCGGTGCGACCGGCGAGCGCTTTCAAGCGGCCGCTCGTGTTCATGTACGCGATGACGAGCAACTCGTCGCCGTAGCGCTCGATCAATTGCTCGGCCGCGGGCAGGACCATGTGATCCTTCGCGAGCATCTCCATCGTGCAACCGGCCTTCGGATTCGTGATCCACACCGATTGATCGTCGGAAGCGAGGATCGCGATCGACTCGGCCATGAAATGCACGGCCGATTCGACGATCACTTTCTTTTCCGGGTTGCGCGCCGCTTGCAGCGCGAGTGCGTAGCTGTCGGCGACCTTGCCGCCGTAGCGCTCGACGAGCTTCACGATGTCTCCGCCCATGTAGAAGTGCGCGAGGAGCAGCAGCGAATCACCGAAGTGTTCGACCGCCGGAATCGCGTACTGGTCCAACCAGGGCATCACCGTGGCCGGTTTGCGGTCGGGAAGCGCCAAATACTCTTCCGCGTAGGGTTTGAATTCCGATTGATACCAGTCGAGCGGCAGGTCGGTCTGGCAGATAGGAATTTCGGGCGCGAGCGTGATGCCCGACGAGGCGATGCGAGTGTTCGGCGTCTTCACCGATGAAGGATAGCCGAACGTCCGGGCGCGAACGACATGTGCCGCTCGCTAGGATTCACCTGGAGGCTGCGTAGGTCCTCCGGACTCGTTTCGATGAGAGTGATCGTCATTCAACGCGCCGCTCGTTCCATGCACTGTGCCGTGATCGCAGTGAGCCTCTTCGTTTTCGGTGCGGCGTGTCGATCGGCGCGCGACGAAACGCTGCCTGGCCACGCGGCTCTCCGGACGATCGTCGAGCCGGCCTTGCTGCCGAAGCGCGACGTGCAACTGATCCTGACCGGAAGTGGGACGCGCAAGATCGCTGCCGGGCAATTGCTCCTCCCCGCGCTCGACGACGCACCGGACGGCGCCGCGATCGTCGTCCAGGGTGCGCGAGATTTCGTGCTCGATCTCACAGGCGTCGAGATCCGTGGAGCTCCTGTCGGCACCGAGTTGGACGCGTGTCGCGGCTTCGGCATCGTGCTCGTGGATTGTGAACGCGTGACGATTCGCGGCGGAAGCCTCGGCGGATACAAGACGTGCATCGCCGCGTTCGATTCGAAGGACCTCGTGATCGAGGACGTACGGTTCGACGCTTGGTACGGCATGCGGCTCGCCTCGACGCCGCAGGCCGAAGATGCAGCCGATTGGTTGTGGCCGCACGAGAACGACGAGGACGAGTGGATGACGCGCTACGGCGCTGCGATCGCGTTGAACGATTGTCGCGGCGCGAAGATCTCGCGTTGTAGTGGACGGCACGGACAGAACGGCCTCTTGCTCACGAGGACCACGGAGTGCCGCGTCGTCGACGTCGATTTCTCGTTTCTGTCGGGCTGGGGGATCGCGCTGTACCGGTCGTCGAAGAATCGCGTCTCACACTCGCGCTTCGACTATTGCGTGCGCGGCTACAGCCACGACGTGTACTGGCGCGGCCAAGATTCAGCTGGAATCCTGCTGTTCGAGCGCAGTAGCGACAACGTGTTCGTCGAGAACAGCGCGACGCACTCGGGCGACGGCGTGTTCCTCTTCGGCGGTCGCGACGTCGTGGACGGCCAGGGCGAAGCGCGCGGAGAGCGCAACGTCGGCGGCTCGGATCGGAACGTTTTCTACCGCAACGATTTCTCGTTCGCGGTGGCCAATTCGATCGAAGCCACTTTTTCATCCGACAACTGGATCATCGAAAATCGGCTCGGAGGCTCACACCAACACGGCGTGTGGGGCGGTTACTCGACGCGACTCGTGTGCTTGTGGAACGAGATCCAGGGCACGCGCGGCTGCGCGATTTCGATCGAGCACGGCGTCGACTGCGCGCTCGTCGGCAATCGCATCGAGGATTCCGACGTCGGGCTCGAGCTGTGGTGGGACGAAGATCCGGAATTCGTCGACGGAGCCTACGGCAAGCGCTTCGACACGAGTTCACGCGGACACCTCGTTCTCGAGAACCGGTTCGCAAACAACGCGAAGGACGTCGAGATCACGGCCTCGAGCGACATCGTTTTCGCGGCGAACTCGTTCGAACCCAAGCCGCCGACGTTGTCGCTCCTGGGCGTCGTGGTCACGGGTGAGAATGCAGAGAGGCTCGAGCCGCGTGAGCTGATCGAGAGCCTCGACGGCGCCCTGCCCTCGGGGCGCATGCGCGACGTGTCGATCGCGCGAGAGTCGGCGCAGGCGCGCGCGTCATTCGAGCGCGCCAAGGCGTGGCGCGCGCCGTCGATCGCCGGCTCGCTGTGGTCGTACTCGCACGCGGTCGATCCGCGATCCGGCCTCGACACGATCGTGATGGGCGAATTCGGACCGTGGGATTTCCGCTCGAAGGATCCGCGCCCCACACCGCGCGCTTTCGGCGGTATGCTCGCGAACTCGACGTGGCAAGCGACGTGGTTTGCATGGCAACCCGGGGGAGGATCGGGCTCGAACACCGATCCGCGGCGCGATCTGTCCGCATGGCGAGCGCTCGCGAAAGAGCCGCTCGCGGTGAGCGCAGTTCAGACCTTCGTCGATCCGTTCGGAGGCTCGAAGAGCGTGCGCGAAGCGGTCGGAATGAAGCACTTCGGCTTGCTCGCGAAGGCTGACGTCTTCGTTCCAACCGCCGGGACGTACGTCTTGCGGGTGACGTCCGACGACGGTGTGCGCGTGATCGTCGACGGTGCCGTCGTCCTCGAGAACTGGACGTGGCACGCGCCGACGCGCGACGAAGTGCAACTCGAACTCGCGCGCGGTCGCCACGAGTTCAACCTCGAGTACTTCCAGATCGACGGGGCCGCCGCGCTCGCGGTCGAGCTCGTACTCGTTCAGGACTCGCTCAAGAAGGAATAGCGCCAGTCGCGCGGCGGCACGAGCGTTTCTTTGATCGAGCGCGGCGAGACCCAGCGCATCAAATTCAGGATCGAACCGGCCTTGTCGTTCGTGCCCGAAGCGCGCGAGCCGCCGAACGGCTGTTGGCCGACGATCGCGCCTGTCGGTTTGTCGTTCACGTAGAAGTTGCCGGCCGCGAAACGCAGTGCATTAGTCGCAGTCACGACGGCTTCACGGTCGTCGGCGAAGATGGCGCCGGTCAACGCATAGTCCGACGTCGTCGCCGCGATGGCGAGCGTCGCCTCGAACTTCTTGTCTTCGTACACGTGGATCGTGAGCACCGGCCCGAACAGTTCCGTGCACATCGTGTCGTAGCGCGGATCGAGCGCTTCGATCACCGTCGGTTGGATGAAGTAGCCGCGCGAATCATCCGCACCGCCGCCGAACACGACGCGCGCGTCCTTGGATTTCTGCGCGGCTTCGATGGCGCCCTTCAACTTCGCGAAGCTCTTCTTGTCGATCACGGCACCCATGAAATTCGTGAAGTCCAAGACGTCCCCGACTTTCACGCCGGCGAGCATCTCGCCGAGCGACGCTTGCACCTTCTTCCACAGCGATTTCGGGATGTACGCGCGGCTCGCGGCCGAGCACTTCTGGCCCTGGTATTCGAAAGCACCGCGCAGGAGCGCGACGCAGAGTGCCTGCACGTCGCACGACGCGTGCGCGAAGATGAAGTCCTTGCCGCCGGTCTCGCCGACGATGCGCGGGTACTGTCCGTAGCGCGCGATGTTCTTGCCGATCGAACCCCAGATGCCGTTGAAGACGCCCGTCGAGCCGGTGAAGTGCACGCCGCCCAAGTGTTTGCTCGCGACGACGGGATCGCCGACGGTCGCGCCCGATCCCGGCAAGAAATTGATCACGCCCGGCGGCAGTCCGGCCTCTTCGAGCAACTCCATCAAAAACCAGTTCGAGTACACCGACGTCGAAGCCGGTTTCCACAACACCGTGTTGCCCATCAACGCGGGCGCGGTCGGCAGGTTGCCCGCGATCGACGTGAAGTTGAACGGCGTGATCGCGAAGACGAAGCCGTCGAGCGGGCGGTGCTCCATCCGATTCCACACGCCCGGCGACGACACCGGCTGCTCTTGGTAGAGGCGCTCGGCGAAGTGCGGATTCCAGCGCCAGAAATCGATCAATTCGCACGCCGAATCGATCTCGGCCTGGTGCACCGTTTTCGACTGCCCGAGCATCGTCGCCGCGTTGACGCGATCGCGGTGCGTCGTGGCGAGCATCTCGGCCGCGCGCAGGAAGATCGCGGCGCGCGCTTCGAACGGCATCGCGGACCACGCCGGTCGGGCTGCCTCGGCGGCTTGGATCGCCGCTTCGACGTCGCTCGTCCCGGCTTGGTGATAGGTCGCGAGAGAGCGCGCGTGATCGTGCGGCATCACCGACTTCTCGACGTTGCCGGTCTTGATGCGTTTGCCACCCACGACGAGCGGGATCTCGATCTCGCGCGCGCTCATCGCCGTCAGCGCTTTCTTGAGCGAGGCTTTCTCGGCGCTGCCGGGTGCGTAGGCTTTGACCGGCTCGTTGATGGGGGTAGGGACGCGGAAGTGGCCTAGGCTCATGGCGATTTCGTGGGTCGTGACGGCGGGAGCGGCGACGGCGTTTTGCCGAAGACGTGCAGACCGAGAATGATCGCAAGTGGAATTGCCCGCGTCCACGCGGTGCGCGCGCTGGTAGTCTCACAGACGCTCGAACCCCGCACTCAGAGTGAGCCCACACACATGATCCTCGCTTCCCTCGCGCTCGTGATCGCGCAGTCCGAAATTCCGAGCGCCGAGCTGAAGCACGAAGAGTTTCCGGCCGTGAAAGCCACACTGTCGGTCGACGAAGCGCGCTCGGCGATCGCACGCGGCGTCGCGTGGCTCTTGGCGAATCAGCGAGCCGACGGTGCGTGGGGGACACGCACGCTCGAGCTCATCCAGTTGGAGTTCTTCTCGGTCGAGACGCATTACTCGTTCCAGATCGGCGCCAACGCGCTCGCCGTTCGCGCGCTGCTCAGCGTCGAAGAAACGCCGGAGCGCCGCGCCGCGCTCGACAAAGGTCTGCGCTGGTTGTGCACGACCGAGATGAGTAAGCGCGGCAGCGATTGGGACGTCGATTGTTCATGGAGCGCTGTCTGCGGCTTCGACGCATGCGTCGAGGCGGCGATGGACCCGCGCTTCAAAGAAGGCGAATTGCGCCAGCTGATCGACGCGCGCGGCAAGGAGTTCTACGCACTGCTCGAGAAGAACCAGGAGCCGCTCGGTGGCTGGGGTTACTACGAGGGTCCGGTGACGTCGCGCCGACCGACGTGGTCGACCAGCTTCACCACGGCGCTCGTCGTGCCCGCGCTCTTCCACGCGAACGCGCTCGGCTGGGGTGTCGATCCGAAAATCGGTGAGCGCGCGCGTCGTTACGTCGGCGATTGCGCGTTGCCGAACGGTGCCTACGAATACGACCTGAATCCGATCCCGCGCATCCGCGGCGGTGAAGGCATCAACGACGTCAAAGGTTCGCTGGGACGCATCCAGATCTGCAATTGGGCGCGCCGCCAAGCAGGCGACAAGGTCGTCACCGACGAGAAGATCCGCCAAGGATTGGAGCTCTTTTTCGAGCATCACAAGTTCCTCGACGTGGCGCGACTCAAGCCCGTTCCGCACGAGGCCTACTATCAGAACGCCGCCTATTTCTATCTGTTCGCACACTGCTTCGCGGCGCGCGCCATCAACGAATTGCCAGCGGACGAGCGCGAATCTTTCCACGCGCGCTTGCGACCGCACCTCGCCAAGGTTCAGAGCGTCGACGGCCAGAGCTTCGACTTCTTGGGCTCGACGTTCATGACGACGTCCGGTACCGCCTTCGCGATCCTCGCGCTTCAAGCCGGCGTTTCGAAGTAGCTCTTTCCTACGCGCCTCACGGCACACATCATGTCCACGCTCTGCTGTGTGAATCATGCAGCCGAAGCGCCTTCGAATCCCCCCCGAAATCGAGTCATCGCCCACATGAAACTTCTCGACCTGGCTCTCGTCGTCCCGCTGTTCACACTCGCGCCCTCGTGCGCCTCGCTGAAATCCGATGCTGCGGACAAGGCTTTGGTAGATGCCGATGCCGCCAAGGAAGAAGGCGACGAAGGCGACGAGAAAGAATCGCCTGCCGACAAATTGAAGAAGGCCGAGCGTGCTCTCGAGGACGCGCGTGTCGAACTGAAGATCGCACGCATGGACACACAGGCGGCCGAGCGCAAACAGAAGGACGCGATCGAAGAGGCCGAGTACGAGGTCGCGAAGACGAAGGAAGCGCTCGACGTGTTCAAGAAAGTCGCGAAGCCGCTCGAGCAGGACAAGTTGAAACTCAGTTGGGATCGCTCAGTGCAAAACGTCGAGGAGACCAAGGCCGAGCTCGAAGAGTTGATGGCGATGTACAAGAAGGAAGACTTCGCGTCGCTGACGCGCGAGCTCGTCTTGTCGCGCGGCAAGAAGCGCCTCGAGTTCGCCAATCGCGGCTTGGAACACGACAAGATCGAAGCGTCGGTCGCGACGGACGTCGAACTGCCGCGCAAGGAAAAGGATCTCGATCTGGAGCTGAAAAAGGCCGAGAACGGACTGCGCGAGGCGCGCGCCGAACAATCGAAGTTGACCGACGAGAACGAATTCAAGCTGAAGAAAGCCGAGCGCGCCGTGGACGACGCCGAGAAGGATCTCGCCAAGGTCAAGACGAAGGCCGCGAAGGCCGCGAAGGAAACAAAGGCGGCGCAGGCGTGAGAGCGGCGTTCGTCCTCGCGTCGGCGCTCTGGTCGACTGGGCTGTCTCTGGTGCCGGTGGCACAGGCGCAGAGTTCGCCGCCGCCGGCGGTAGCACCGAGCGGGACTTCGCCCGCAGTGCCTCGGAGCGGGACTTCGCCCGCAGTGCCTCCCAGCGGGACTTCGCCCGCAGTGGCTCCGGGTGGGACTCCGCCCACGGTGCCTCCGGGTGGGACTCCGCCCGCAGTGCCTCCGGGTGGGACTCCGCCCACGGTGCCTCCGGGTGGGACTCCGCCCGCAGTGCCTCCGGGTGGGACTCCGCCCGCAGTGCCTCCGGGTGGGACTCCGCCCGCAGTGCCTCCGGGTGGGACTCCGCCCGCAGTGCCTCCGGGTGGGACTCCGCCCACGGTGGCTCCGCTCGAGCACAAAGAGGCCGACCCGCGCTACTTCATCGAATCGCTGGATCCGGACGCCGGGCTCAGCGCGATCCGGCACGGCATCGGGTTCTTGATGGCGAAGCAGAACGCCGACGGATCGTGGGGGACGAGCACGCCCGAATCGCTGTACGAGCTCAACTACAGCAACGCCAGTTTCTACGCGTGGAAAGTCGCGGGCGGAGCGCTGTGCGTGCAGACCTTGTTGATGGTCGACGAGACACCCGAGCGTAGAGCGGCGCTCGACAAGGCCGTCGAGTACATCCTCGCGAGCGAGAAGCCGAAGCGCGGCAACCACTGGGACATCGACAACAATTGGGCGGCGTTGTGCGTGTTTTCGATGCTCGTCGATCTCGCGCAGGATCCGCGTTTCCAAGATCCGCAGTGGAAGACACGCATCGAGGCGCGCGGCAAGGAGTACGCGCAACACTTGCTCGAGCAGCAAGATCCGCTCGGCGGTTGGGGTTACTACGAAGGTCCCGTGATCTCACGACGTCCGACGTGGTCGACGAGTTTCTCGACGGCGCTCGTCGTGCCGTGGCTGGTCACTGCGAAGGATCGATTGGGCTGGCCCGTCGATGCGCCGATGACGAAGCGCGCGATCGAGTACGTCGGGAAGTGCGCGCTGCCCACGGGTGCGTACGAGTACGACTTGAATCCGATCCCGCGTGTATCGGGCGGCGAGCACATCAACGACGCCAAGGGTTCGCTATCGCGCATCCAAGTCTGCAACTTCGCGCGTCGGCGTGCTGGTGACGCGCGAATCACGGACGAAAAATTGCGCGAGGGACTGAAGCAGTTCTTCGACGACCACCGCTTCCTGGCGGTCGCGCGTGCGACCGAGTTCCCGCACGAGTCGTGGTATCGAAACGCCGGCTACTTCTATTACTTCGGACACTATTTCGCGGCGCGCGTCATCAACGAGTTGCCGGCGGGAGAACGAGAAGCGTGGCACGCGAAGTTGCGCGCCAAGATCGTGCCCGTGCAGCGCGAGGACGGTTCGAGCCTCGATTTCCCCGGCTCTTTCTACAGCTATACGTACGCGACGAGCTTCGCGACGATGGCGCTGCAGCTCGGCGTCGGTTCGAAGTCGCCGCGCTGATCTTGGAGACGATGGAGTTGTCGGCGCGCATGTGGTTGACGGGAGTGCTCGGGCGGCGACTCTCGGTGTCCGAACTGGCTTGGCTCGAGAATGCGGTCGAGGACATCGTCGCGCGGGGAAGCGAACCGGACGTTCTGTCGAGGTACCTTGCGCTCGCCAGTCGTCACATGCCGCGCGCTCCACTCGCTCCGAGCCAGTTCGAATGCCAGCAGGCGGACGAAGTCCTGCGGGGCTGGAATCCGGAGCGTTGGAGTCTGCTCGACACAGTGCGAGTCGGCCTCGTTCTCGCCTTGGATCCGCGGCAGCCCGTGTCGGCGACGAATGCGATCGAGGAGTGTTTTCGCTACGCGGACGTCGGTGAACTGGTCGCGCTGTACCGCTCGCTCGCGCTCTTGCCGTCGCCCGAACGATTCGCATGGCGCGCCGGGGAAGGCTGTCGTTCGAGCATGCGCGCTGTCTTCGAGGCCGTCGCTTGTGATTCACCGCTCGCCTTCAGCCTGTTCGACGACGTCGCGTGGCGGCAGATGGTCATCAAGGCACTGTTCGTCGAGGCCCCGCTGTGGCGCGTCTTCGGTCTGGATCGACGACTCGACTCGGAACTCGCGCGCATGGCGCTCGATCTCTGCGACGAGCGGCGCAGCGCCGGTCGACCCGTGCGACACGAATTGTGGCTCGTTTTGGGCCGTTTCGGCGGCGAGCGCGGTCGTGCGGCCCTCGAACGCGAGCTCGACGTCGCCGACGTCACGTCACGTCGCGCCGCAGCAATCGGTTTGGCGCGCGCCAGTGAACTAGACACACTGCGCCGCCGGCGCGCGAGCGAGCACGATCCGCTCGTCCTCGCAGCGATGGACGCCGCTCTCGCGGGACGCACGAATTCCGAGTCGTTCTGCGATCTCGATCCAACCTCCTCGAATCCTCGACAACAGAGCTGACTGCCGCATGCGCTTCTTCGATCCGCACATTCACATGACGAGTCGTACGACTGACGACCTCGAGGCGATGTCGCAGGCCGGTGTGCGCGCCGTCGTCGAGCCAGCGTTCTGGCTCGGTCAGCCACGCACGCAAGTCGGTGCTTTCGTCGACTACTTCAGCTCACTCGTCGGATGGGAACGATTTCGCGCATCGCAGTTCGGAGTCGCGCACTATTGCGCGATCGGTTTGAACTCCAAGGAAGCGAACAACGAAGCGCTCGCGAAAGATGTCCTCGAACTGATCCCGCGCTTTGCTCTCAAGGAAGGCGTGGTCGCGATTGGTGAGATCGGCTACGACGAGATCACGCCAGCTGAAGAGCGTGCCTACCAATGGCAGCTCGATTTCGCGGTGAAAAACGACATGGTCGTGATGGTGCATTCGCCGCATCGCGACAAGAAACGCGGCATCGTGCGCTCGATCGAAGTCGCGCGCGAATGCGGCCTCGCGATGGAGAAGCTCGTCATCGACCACAACAACGAAGAGACGGTGCAAGACGTGCTCGACGCTGGCGCGTGGGCTGCGTTCACGATCTATCCGCACACCAAGATGGGCTCCGAGCGCATGGTCGAGATCGTCAAGCGTTATGGGCCAAACAAGATTATCGTCGATTCATCGGCGGACTGGGGCGTGTCGGATCCGCTGTCGGTGCCGAAGACGGCCAAGCTGATGCTCGAGCGCGGGATTGCTCACGAAACAGTCGAGCTGACGACATGGCAGAATGCGCTGGATGCGTACGCTCAGTCGGGTCAGATCGATGTCGAAACTCTCCTCCGTTCACCGGTGATCGACCAAACGCAGCTGTTCTCGGACAACAGCGTTTTGCGTGGGCAGAAACCGCGTATTGACGATGGGGTTGTGAACTGAACTCGCTGGGCAGACATCGAGAGGCAGAGTCGTGCGGCTGTACATTCTGCGCTCGACGGCACGAGTTCCACCACCTCAAGACGTGACCTGAGTCCGGATCAGCGCGAGCCTGAGCGCTCGCTCGAGCATCCGTCAGCCGTGACGCGCAACAACATCGGAACGGACACTTCCATTCCGGGCAACTCACACACTCCGCCGCCACGCCCAGCTGCACGGGAACGGACGTTTCCATTCCGACGCTGAGCCGCACTCGGTCGCCGGGCCAGCACACTTGGCCGCCACGCGCAGCTTCACGGCACCGCCGCTCCCAGTCCGAGCGACTCGGCACACTCCGCCGCCACGCCCAGCTGCACTGGAACGGACGTTTCCATTCCGACGCTGAGCCGCACTCGGTCACCGGGCCAGCACACTTGGCCGCCACGCGCAGCTTCACGGCACCGCCGCTCCCAGTCCGAGCGACTCGGCACACTCCGCCGCCACGCCCAGCTGCACTGGAACGGACGTTTCCATTCCGGCGGCGCGGGAGCCGCACTCGGTCACCGGGCCAGCACACTTGGCCGCCACGCCCCTTATCTTCTCTTGACAGAATTCCTGGCAGGTGAATGGCGGTACTCCGCCACTCACCTGTCAGGAATCAGCGATGCGGAGCACGATTGTGTAGTCCTTTGCTTTCAGCTGCCTTCGCTCTGCTCTTCTGCCTCGCGCGGCGAGAGGGGGATACCGCGATTCAACAAGATGTCTAGAGATGAAGCTGCCTAAGAACAAGGCTCAGCCGACTCGGATGACGGTTCAGGTTGCGCGGGATGTCGGATTGAAATGACGCGCGCGAGCCGCGAGGAAGAAGAGGAGCGCGAAGGCAGCTGAAAGCAAAGGAGTACACAAGCGTGCTCCGCATCGCTGATTCCTGACAGGTGAGTGGCGGAGTACCGCCATTCACCTGCCAGGAATTCTGTCAAGAGGAGATAAGGGGCGTGGCGGCCAAGTGTGCTGGCCCGGCGGCCAAGTG
>Ga0163144_10001633_pt1 | contig 52661 bp, 46 predicted proteins | sample OliLak19BULKMAT1_FD_123175 | JGI IMG/M metagenome (GOLD analysis project Ga0163144, IMG submission 123175) | Freshwater microbial mat bacterial communities from Lake Vanda, McMurdo Dry Valleys, Antarctica - Oligotrophic Lake LV.19.BULKMAT1 | ecosystem: Environmental > Aquatic > Freshwater >... | reverse complement strand
TCTTTCTCGCTCTGTTTCTGGCCGCCTCTTTCTTCTCGCTCTGTTTCTGGCTGCCTCTTTCTCGCTCTCTTTCTGGCTGAAGCCTGTGGCCTGAAGCCTGAAGCCTGAAGCCTGAAGCCTTTCGCCTGAAGCCTGACGCCTTTCGCGCTGCAGCTGGTGACAGCGCCGTCGAGATCAGCTCGCTCGTTTAGCCAGCAATGGAGCCGTCGTCCCCTCTTGCATTGCGAAGCGAGGGGGACGACGATTCGCTATGGCTTCACCGCGTCTTTGGGGTTCGCCCACCTGGCTCACCGCTGCTGCGTTTGCGGCCCCTCTCCTCGGAGGGTGTGATGGTTGTGGGGCGGGCAACGAAGACTCTGGCGGCGGCACCGCAGATGGCGGAGCCGGGCAAGGCGCTTCGGTGTCTTCGTTCGCGCAAGGCGGCGGCGGCTCTACGGGCTCCCTCCCCGGAGGCGGCAGCGCCGCTCAAGGTGGCGGCTGCGCTGGCGATACCAAGACGGCAGAAAAGGTGCCGCTCGACATGTACCTCATGCTCGACCAATCCGGCTCGATGGAGGACCCCGCTTCAGGCGGCGGGACACGCTGGGAGGCGGTGGTATCAGCCATCGGCACCTTCGTGAACCAGCCCGAGGCCGCGGGCATCGGCGTGGGCATTCAATACTTTCCGCTGCAAGGTACTGAATCGTGCACCGCATCGAGCTGTACGGTCGACGCTGATTGCGGTGGGCCGTCCTGTGGTCCGTGCATCCCATTCGGGCCGTTCGGCGGCATCTGCCCGGGCTTCGGCAGCTCCGATTCTTGCGAGGTGAACGACTACGCCACGCCCGATGTCGAGATTGGCTTGCTGCCTGCCAACGCGGGCGCGATCTCCGCTTCGATGGCCAGCCATTCCCCTGCTGGCAATACTCCCACGTATCCCGCGCTCGAGGGCGCTGTCCTGCATGCAAAAGACTGGGCCACGGCGAACCCAGGCCACGTGGTGATTGCAGTGCTGGCGACGGACGGCGATCCGAACGTGTGCAACAGCGATCTGGCGACCATCAATATGGTCGCGTCCAATGGCGCCAATGGCACGCCGCCCATTCTCACGTTCGTCATCGGCGTGGGCGGCTCGGTGGCTGCGCTGAACGGGATCGCCGCAGCTGGTGGAACCAACACGGCATTCATGATCGACCAAGACCCGAACGTGCAGCAGGCGTTCCTCGATGCCCTCAATACCATTCAGGGGCAGGCGCTGCCGTGCGCCTATCTGATCCCCCAGCCTGAAGAGGGCGAAGACATCAACTACAACCAGATCAACGTCTATTACACGCCTTCAGGAGGCAGCGAGGCAGTCGTGCCGCGCGTCGACTCGCTCGCCGCGTGCCCTGCCGACGGCCTTGCCTGGTACTACGACAACAACGCTGCCCCGACGCAGATCCTGCTCTGCCCGGCGACTTGCACGACCATCTCGCAAGACATCGGTGGTGCAGTCAGGCTGCTGGTTGGCTGCGATACGGTCGTCGAGTAGCGGGCAACAGGCAGGTGTGCGTGTGCTCGCCTTCATCGTTCTGTGCGTCGCTTGTCAGCCCGAGACCAAGCCGGCGTTGCCCGTGGTTGCGACGTCCTCGGCAGCCAGCGCCATTTCCGCGGATCCACCTGGCTTTTACATGGGGCGGCAAATTGCGCCCACGATGTCGCATGAAGGCGCCGATTGGTTGGTGCGGCCTGAGCGCGAGGCGGAGGAGAGCTCCGCGCGGATGCTGAAAGAGCTGGGCCTGTCGCCTGGCATGAGCGCGTGTGATTTTGGCGCCGGCAACGGCTTTCACACATTGGTGATGGCAAAGTCGGTCGCCCCGAACGGGCGCGCGGTCGCGATCGACATCCAGCCGGAGATGCTGGCTCTGTTGCTCGACCGCGCGAAAGCGCAGGCGGTGACCAACGTCGACACGATCCTTGCGACGACGAAAGACCCCAAGATCCCTGCAGCGAGCTGCGACTTGATCTTGCTTGCCGACGTCTATCACGAGCTCGACGACCCCGCAGGCACGCTCGGGCATCTGCACCGTGCGCTGCGACCGAAGGGCCTCTTGGCCATGCTCGAGTTCCGCGCTGAAGATGCCAGCGTGCCGATCAAGCCCGAGCACAAGATGTCGCGCGCACAGATCTCGAAAGAGCTGGAGACCAACGGCTTCGCCCTGTCGCGCTCGTTCGATGGGTTACCCTGGCAACACCTGATGTTCTTCTCGCCGCGATGACGCTCTCTCTGGCTCCAGAAGGGGTTGGGGCGGTACCGTTCTCTGATGAGCGAGACGATATTCTCCAAGATCCTGCGCGGCGAGATCCCCTGCTTCAAGGTCTACGAGGACGATCACGTCTTGGCCTTTCTGGACGTCGGGCCGCTCTCCCGCGGCCACACGCTGGTGATTCCAAAAGAGCCAGCCGAGACGCTGGATGCGCTCTCGGACGAAGCCTCTGCAGCGATCGGGCGCGTGCTGCCGCGCATCTGTCGGGCCGTAAAGAAAGCCACCGGCACCGAGGCGTACAACGTGCTGCAGAACAACGGCCAGCTCGCGCATCAAGCCGTCTTTCACGTGCATTTTCACATCATTCCAAAGCCGAACGAAAGCGAGGGGCTGGGCGTGGCGTGGCCGGTCACGATGCTCGAGCCGGGCGCCGCGCAATCGCTCGCCAAAGCCATCGCGGACGCGATCTAGCTCAGCCCTGACGGCCGCTGAGGGGCTCGCTGGGGGGGCCGCTCTCCGAATCAGGCGGGGGCGCGACTTCGCCCTTGGCGCGACGCCGCCGCAGCGTGGATCTGCCCAGTTGAACGAAGTCTCGCGCGACTGGGCCGGCGATCACGAACGCCGACGCCACGAACGCGACCACGCCTGCTCCGATCTCGAGACCCAGACGCAGAGGGCCGCCGAGGGCGTGCGTCACCGCGCGGACGCCGAGCACGACAGCGACCATCGGTACGCACGCGAAGAACGGCCGCACGATGGCGTTCAGCGTTGCGAGCAGCGTGATGCCTTCGGGCCGGAGCGCCCGCACTGTCAGGAGCACGCTGCTTGTGAACGCGAGCCCGACACCCACCGACGAGGCCACTGCACCGAGCGGAGCCAAAAGCGCCATCGAGCCCAGCACCATCACCACGAGCAGCAAGTCGATGAACGCAAAGACCTGTGTTCGACCAACGACTTGAAGCATCGCGCCAGACAGGTTGCCGATAGCCCGGAACATGTTGAGCGACGCAAGCACCACCAAGAACGGCGCCACCTCGGCGTAGCTCGGGGGATAGAACACCTCGACCAAAGTGGGCGCGACGACGGACAGACCGGCCGCCAGCGGAAACACCAACAGCGCCAGCAAGGCTGTTGCGCGCAGGAAGCCGCGAACGCGCGCCGCCGCGTCGTCGAGCCGGGCAAAGGTCGGGATCAGGATGTCGTTGATCTGATCGCCCAACGTCGATGCCGGTAAGTCAGCGAGTCGGTAGGCCTGGTTGTACACACCCACCGTCGCGGGGCCAAAGCGCCAGCCCATGAAGCTGTTGTCCCAATTGGTCGCGCCGACGTGAAAAAAGCCTGCGACGGTAATGGGTACACCATAGCGCAACATTCTGCCGACGATGGCGCGGCTCAGCCGATGAGGCGTGAGGTAGTCGCGAAAATTGGTAACCGACAGCAGGAACAGCAGCGACACGCCCGCGCGCGCGATGTTGCCGGCCACGATCGCGTCGCCGCCCCACCCTAGTGAGGCGAAGAACACGCTGGAGAGCGCGTAGGTGAGCTCGCCGAGCGCGACGCGCATGCCGAACGTGCGAAACCGCATGTCACGCAGCAAGATGCTGCGTTGCATCCAGCCCATGCGATCGAGGATGTGTGAGACGGTCAGCCCGGGCACGTAGGCAGCCATCGCAGGCACGTTCAGCCAGTTGGCGACAGAGGTCGCGAACAACAAACACACCGCGACGCCGATCAAGCCGGCGCCCATCAACAAGACGCTGCCGTGGAACGCGACGTCGCGGCCCTCTTTCGGGTTGGCCGTGATGAACTGGCCGACGCCCAGCGTGGTGGCCGCGCCGACGCTGGCGACGAAGACAACCGCCAAGTTGACTTCACCCTGCAGCTCCGGCGCGAGAAACCGCGTCAGGATGAAGGTGGAGACCAGCGTGATGAACCGCGAGCCGAGGTTCGCCGCAGTCGTCCAGATGAAGCCAGCGGCTGCCTTTTTCGCTAGCGACACGGGAATTGCCGGACGCTAGCACAAACCCGGTCGCGCCCGAGCGGGTGCTTTTCCGGCAATTCGCCCGGCTTTAGCATTTGCTCAGCAAGGGATTGCCGAGCGTTTTGGATTTGCTCAGCAAGGGATTGCCGAGCGTTTTGGATTTGCTCAGCAAGGGATTGCCGAGCGTTTTGGATTTGCTCAGCAAGGGATTGCTGAGCGTTTTAGATTTGCTCAGCAAGGGATTGCCGAGCGTTTTAGATTTGCTCAGCAAGGGATTGCTGAGCGTTTTGGATTTGCTCAGCAAGGGATTGCTGAGCGGCAGTGTGACGGTAGTGTGCGTCGACGTTGCGAAATTGCACCAGGGTTCGGGCTGCGAGCGACTCCATGGTCACCTCGGCGAAGCCGATCATCGACGGTTTGATGGTGTCGTTGAGCCGCCCGGCGAGAGAGCCGCCGAGCTTCTTCCTGCCCGTGGCCGCCCCTACGATCGAGCCCACCGTCGCCCCATTGCAGTCGGTGTCGTGGCCACACATCACCGACGTGCAGATGGAGAGGTCCGGGCTCATCTTCCCGTAAAACAACGAGAGTAGACAGACGAGGGCGTTGTCGAGCGTATGAACCGGGTACACCCCGACGAGCGCCCGCTCGACCTCGTCCATGCAGGACTCGAAGTCTGGGCAGCGCTCTAGCCAGCCGAGCAAGCGTCGAGTGTTCTCGGCCAGGCGGCAGGCTGCCGGGATTTCGGAGAGACCGATCTCGATCAGACGAACGGGATCATGCTCGACGAACGCTGCCGCTTGGATCGCGGCGAACATCATCGCGCCGTAGATGCCATTGCGCTCGTGGGTCCAGCAGGCGTCGCGGTAGGCGAGCTCGGCTGCCAACTCTGGCTTTCCCGCGCACATCCAGCCCCAGCCATCGGAGCGAATTTGGGCGCCGATCCACTCGCGATACGGGTTCTTGTGTCGTCTGGTGAACTCCGGCGTGGCCCAGCAGTGCCAATCGCCCGGTCGAGTGCTCCTGGACTGAAAGTTCTCGATCGCCTGCGCCTCCGCCGTACAAATCGAGTAGATCGGCAGATGGTCGAGCCAATATTGGGCCACGTGCTGCCAGCTGAACGCGGGCCCATGGGCTTCGACGCAGCCGAGCGCCACCAGCGTGTAGTGGATGTCGTCGTCCGGCTCCATGTACGCGATCTGCTCTCGTTGCGACTGGGGGCACCATAGCGACAGGCCATCGCCGAGATCGCGACCGCTGAAGTAGTCGGAGAGCGGCCAGTCTCCCCGGCGCTCGAGATAGCGTTTCACCAGCGCACGGCCATTCGAGTTTCCGGCTGCGTCGCGCCCGAGGCCGATGAGCTCGGAGGGTTTGCCCAGCGCGCAACCCACGGCGCGCCCCGTCCAGGCGCCGTGAAATCGATCGAGCGCGTCGTCGTCGCTCGGCGCCCAGCCGAGGTCGCGCGGTCCAGGCGGGCGCAGCGCACGGATTTCCGAGAGCTCGTTCGGCTCGGCGGATCGCAACACAGGGTCATCCGGAAGCGCCATCAGCGCCTCGTAGAGTGGGTCGATTACAGCGAGATCGTGCGCGTCGCGCTCCGGATCCAGCGCTCGGATCTGCCCGAGCAACGCCTCTGGGATGTCGCAGCCTTCATCGCGCCGCTGCGTGACTTCGTGCTGCAAGAGTCGAAACGGAGTGTCCCACGCCATCTTGGAAACCTAGTACATCTGAGGGGCTCGATGAACACGCGGGAGGCAACCTCGGCGGAGACGCCGACGGAGGGGGGCGCGTCCGAGCGCCCGCTCGGTGCACGGCACGTCGCCGCGGTGGTGATCGGCGCCATCGTCGGTGTCGGCATCTTCTTCACGCCGGCAGGTCTCGCGCGAGCGCTGCCGAGCCCGGGTTGGATTCTGGGGGTGTGGCTCCTGGGCGGCATCTTGTCGGTCGCAGGTGCGCTGGTCTACGCAGAGCTGGGCAGCCGCTATCCGCATGCCGGCGGTGTCTATGTTTTTTTGCGGGAAGGGTTCGGCCCCCGTTTTGGGCCACCGATGGCGTTCTTGTACGGCTGGCTCCACCTGCTCGTCATCCAGCCGGGCGCGACAGCAATCATCGCCATCGTCCTCGTCGATCACGTCGCGATCTTGGTTGGGCCGCTCGGCGACGGCTTGAAGCAGGTCGCCGTGATCACTGCGATCGTCGCATTCACCGGCGCCAACTTGCTCGGCCTGAAGACGGGCGGCCGCATCCAGCTCGTGATGGCAGCGCTGAAGGTCACGGCGCTGACCGCCGTGATCGTGATCGGCGTGGGCTGGGGCAGCAGCGGTCGCGTCCTTTCGGCCCGCACGGTCGTCCCCGACGGCAATGTCCCCTCTTGGATCTTGCTCGGACTGATTCCAGTGCTGTTCTCGTTTGGTGGGGCTTACCACGCGACCTTCATCGCGGGGTCCGTGCGCAACGCAGAACGCGCGGTGCCGCGTGGGATTGGGCTCGGCATCGCAGTCGTGTTGGTTGGCTACGTCGGCATCAACCTGGCGTACCTCGGGCTGCTCGGACACGACGGCTTGGCTGCCAGCGAGAGCCCCGCTGCGGACGCCGCCGCAGTGGCATTTGGCCCCGTGGCGGCCAAAGTCCTGGCCGGCGTGATCGTCCTCTCCGCGGCCGGCATCCTCAACACGATCTGCCTGGGCTTCCCTTTCGTCGTGTACGCGATGGCGCGCGACGGTTCGTTCTTCGCGCGAGCTGGGCGGCTCGACCCGCGCACAGGGCGGCCTGCCTTCGCCGTGGGTCTACAAGGCACGCTCGCTTGCATCGCAGTGGTCGTGGGGGCTTCGCGGGTCGACCTCTTGTTGACGGGTATTGCGTTCGCCGATGCCATCTTTCAGGCGGCTGTCGCTGTCGTCCAGTTGCGAAACCGCGGTTCTGCCGGGCCTTCGGGCGGCATGCGAGCACCTCTGGCCGCCGGCTGGGCCGTCGTCGCGCTCTCCCTCGCAATGGCGGGGGGCGTCCTCTGGCAGAAGCCGAAGGAGTCGGCGCTGGGCGCGATACTATTGGCGGTGGGCGTCGTCGCCTGGTTCATCTGGAAGCGAAAACATCGATGAAATGGCAAACGCACAAACGCGGCAGCAACCTGTCGTTGCCCAGCGGAAAGACTCTGAGCATCGAAGCGAAGGGTGGCAGCGTAACCTTCGAGAAGGGCGCGTTGGTGCTGCGCGGCACGCTACCCGAGTCAGGCGAATCGGAGGGGATCGCGCTCTCGCTGGAGCATGACTTCCGTAAGCCGACTCACCTCTGGTTGCCGCACTTGGCCCCAGAAGATGGCTTCGTGATTGGCGACTTCGTGTTTCGTTCACCTGCAATCATACTGGCAAGCCCCAGGCAAGCCCTCGCTTTGGTTCCAGACCTGTACGACATCGCGAGAGCGGACGGCTACCGGACATGGCTCGACTACGACCACCCCGAGCGCACCATTACGTTCGCCGCGGGCGCCTACCGCATTGACGGCCACGTCTTCTTTCGCCGTGAACCGATTGCTTGCAGTGGGCAACGGGTTCGACTTCGGCTGCACGTGCTCGCCAGCGTCGAGCCGCGCGACATCGCCAACCCCTATGGAATGGTAGCGCGTTTCTTGTGGCGCCGATATGCGCGAAAGCAGGTGCCGCGCCCTTCGAAAGTCGAGCAGGCAGCGTTCGCCAACTACCAGCAGCACATCGTCGACTGGGCATTCTCGTCGAAGGGTTGGGGCGACGAGGTGTGGCAGAGCTTCGACCTGGGGCGCAAACGCGTCGGCGCTCCGGTATTCATCGTGGACATCACGCGTCACCCGTCGGTGCCCGTCGCAGATCGGCGCTGGCGGGAGCCTCGCAGCATCTGGAATCAGGCGTGGTTCTCGACCCAGCGTTGCGCGAATGGTCTCTACCGGTATGCCCGCCAGGTGGGCTCCGACGACCTCGCCCTTCGTGCGAAACAAATGACGGAGCTGGCGCTGGCCGCGCCCCAGACGAATGGCTTGTTCCCAGCGGTGCTGATGAGCAGCGGCGACGGCCCCGAAGGGTGGGCCAATGCGCGCTGGACCAACTCGGACAGAAGACCCGCCACCACCTCCGAGCACGCCTGCCACCTCGTGGACGCTGGAGGCACGTGCCGGAGCTTGCTCGAATGGTCCACGCTGGTATCGGACGAACGCATTTTGCCGCGCGTGAACGCGTTCGGCGAGCGGCTGGTGCGCCTCCAGCGCGAGAGCGGGGCCTTTCCAGGTTGGGTCGAGCCAGACGGCAGCTGTTCTCCAGAGCTGCTCGAGAGCGCCGAGTCGGCGGTTCTCGTGTCGCTGTTGTTCGAGCTCGGGTCCGGCTCCCGCGCAGGCGAGCGCTTCACGAACGCGGCGCTGAGAGGCGTCACGTTCCTCGAAGCCGTGATCGATGACGCTCGCTGGGAGGACTTCGAAACGTACTATTCATGCGCCCCATGGGGCGCCGCCACGCAGATGGGCAAGCGGGTCGCACGCAATGGCGTATACAAACAGAATACGCTGTCGATCTTCTGGTGCGCCGAGGCGATGTGGGCGGCCTACCGCGCGACCGGAAAGAAGCGCTATCGTCGCCTAGCACGCCGCTGCATCGACGAGCTGTCGCTGTATCAAGCCGTGTGGGATCCGCCATTTCTCCCGGCCCCCGCTTTTGGCGGCTTCGGCGTGATGAACGCCGACAGTGAATGGAACGACGCGCGGCAGAGCCTGTTCGCTCCGTTCTATCTCGAGGTCGGTCAAAAGCTGAAGAGCCGGGAGCTCTGCGAACGCGGCGCCAGCGCGCTGCGCGCTTCGTTCAGCATGTTGTACGCGCCGGAGAACGTCTCGCTGAAGCTCGCGTACGAGGCGCGCTTCCCGTTCTTCGGCAAAGAGAGCTACGGCTTCATGATGGAGAATCAAGGTCACGGCGCAGGCCACCCGATCGGCCCCTTCACCATTTTTACATGGGGTAATGGGTCGGCGCTCGCGGCAGCCGCCACCATCAAGGATCAGCTGCGGTGAGCCAGATCGCCGTGGTCGGCAGCCTGAACTGCGATCTGGTCGTGCGCGCCGCCCGTCAGCCGAAGCCAGGCGAGACGCTCACCGGGGAGAGCTATCGAGTCTTCGTCGGCGGCAAGGGGACCAACCAGGCCATCGCCGCTGCGCGGGCCGGCGCACAGGTGTCGATACTCGGCCGCATTGGGCGCGACGCGTTCGGCGAGATGGTCTCCACGAAGCTCGACGAGGCTGGAGTCGATACATCGCATCTGGTGCTCGACAGCGAGCTGAGCACCGGCGTCGCGCACATCTTGGTCGACGACGCAGGCGAAAATAGCATCGTCATCGTGCCGCAAGCCAATGGTCGCTTCAGCCCGGCTGACGTCGATCACAGCGTCGCGGTACTGGCTCGTGCAAAGGTTGTCCTGCTGCAATTGGAGATCCCGATCGAGACCGTGATTCACGCTGCGAAGCTCGCGAAAGCCAATGGCGCCACCGTACTGTTGAACCCGGCCCCTGCCCCGCCATCGGGTGGCCTACCGCGCGAGCTTTGCGACATCATCGACATCCTCGTGCCCAATCAGAGCGAAGCGACCCTGTTGACCGGCGTCGATGCCGACACGCTGGCGGGCGGTCGCCATGCAGCCGAAGCCCTCTTGCGGCTCGGTTTCGGCGGCGTCGTGCTCACCATGGGAGCGCTGGGTGCCGTCGTCGCCACCGAGGCGGGTCCCCCGTTCCTGGTCGGGGGCTTCGCAGTCGAGGTCGTCGACACCACGGCTGCCGGCGACGCGTTCTGCGGCGCAATGGCGGCGTCACTCGCACGCGGCGTGGCGCTCAGCGAGGCCGTCCGCGCAGGCAATGCGGCCGGTGCGCTCGCCTGCACGCGTCTTGGCGCAGAGCCCTCGTTGCCTTCACGAAGCGATATCGAGCGACTCATGCAAGCCAGCTCGCAGTAAGCTCGCGTCATGGGACTTCTGACGCCGGAGAAGCTCGGCGAGCTGATCGCCGCGGGGTGTGAGAGCTGCGGCGAAAAGCGTCTGGCCTTCAGCATGTACGTCGACGCAAGCTTGCCGCTGATGGGCGGCGAGCCTGTGGGCAAGCTGACCTGGGCCTATGACGGCGAAGCGTTCTGCGACGGCGTGTACGACGTGAAGTGCGCCGGCTGCGCGCGCGAGGTGTTTCAATCCAGCGTGTGCCCTCGCTGCCACGCACCCGACAAGCTTGGGGCGATCCTCGAAAGCGAGAACGCGTATGCCGTGCCGCTTGCATGTGATCGCTGCGAAAACCAGCTGATCACCTATTTCGCAATGGTGCCCGCCACCACCTTCTACGAAGGCAAGCGGGCAGAAAAAGCGCGCACCGACAGCGAGATCCTCGACCCTGGCTTTCACGGCTACAAAGCCAGCTGCAAACAATGCCGCGTCTTCGCCGAGCTGAAGAGCGAGTGCATGCTGTGCCACGCCAGCGGCCCGCTGCGCGCGCGCGCGTAAACCTCAGCCGCGCGTTCGGCGCTTGTCGGAGGCTGCGCGCGCTTCGACGCGTTTTGTCGAGAACGCGGGGTCGTTCTGGATGTCGCGCAAGTCGACAGCGAGAACGACAACGACCAAGAGCCACGCAAAAAACCGCGGGTTTGGCGGCGCCGGCACGTTTTGGGGGCCACGCGCTAGCTGCTCGGGTAGCTGCTCGACTGAGCCTCTCGAACATCCACGGCGATACGCGGAGCGGCCGCTCGGATTCGACTCGTCAGCTCGGCTGCCATCTGATCGAGCGTGACGACTCCGAACGAGAGCCCTGCCGCCAGGACCGAGTTCGGCATGCTCGGCACCACGCAGCTCGCAGCGTCCTGAACGATCACGCGGCCTCCGGCATCGACGATGGCCGCAGCCCCCCGCGTGCCGTCGCGACCCATTCCAGTGAGAACCGCTGCAAGCACACGCCGTCCGTAGACCTTCGCGATGGAGCGAAAGAGAGCGTCCACGGACGGACGACAAGAGTTCTCTGGCGGTTCCTGGTTCAGAACGATCCGAGCCCCGTCGCCGTCTCGGGCGACGGTCATGTGGAAGTCGCCGGGTGCGATGTAGGCGCGATTGTCGACGATGCGCTCGCCGTCGGTCGCTTCGACGACCCGGATGCGTGACCTGGCACTCAGACGCTCTGCCAGCAAACGCGTGAAGCTCGGAGGCATGTGCTGCACGATCAGAATCGGCACGCCGAGGTCCGAGGGCAGGTCCTCGAACAGCTTGGCGAGGGCGTCGGGCCCCCCCGTCGAGAGGCCGATGACCAGTACATCCACGGGGTGGGAGCGGGCGACCGTCAGGTCCAGGCTCACCGGCGCCATCGTCAACAGCGGCGACGACGGACCCACCGAGGCCATCGGCCGCAGCGACGGCGACGGACCCCCGGGCGCCATCGTCAACAGCGGCGGCGACGGACCCACTGAGGCCATCGGCCGCAGTGACGGGCGCAGGGTAGCGGCAGCTCCCAGTTCTGGGGGTGCCGTCGAAAGCACGGGGGCGGGACGCAAAGGAGAAGAGCGGCTCATCAGGGCGTGAAGCTTGCCGACGAGCTTCACGCTGAAGGTGGCGAAGGACACGATGGAATCACCAGATGCGGATTCCCTTGGCATGAGGACGGTGTCGCTCGCCCCCGCTGCGAGCGCAGCCATCGTCGCTTCGACCGCCGGCTCGGCTGGTGACCGGCAGAAGAGAACGGTCAGCCTGGGCCAATGGTGGCGAATGGTCCGCATCAGCTCGATGCCTTCGGTCAGGGAGCAGAAGTCGAGAACGACGACGTCGGGCAGTTGCTGCGAGATCTTCGTCAGCGCGATCGCGCCGGTCGCGGCCAAGCCCACGACCTCGAGCCCTTCATCGCTGCCGACGACCTCCAGGAGAAGACGCCGCGGGAATGCAGTGTCATCGACAATGAGCACCCGCGTGCGGGGACGGTCGAGCGCATGTACCATACTTCCCAGAGCGGATCGGCGCTCCCAGATCTTGAGCCCGCGCTTCGCAGGGCCGCCCGGGCTGCGGCTAATTGTAGGGAAGATCGCACCATGTGAGTCCAGGAGGTCTAAGGAGCGCCGATCGGTGCTGCCTTCCCTTGGTGTTCTCGCTCTGCACGCGTTAGCACTCGGCGATGCGCTTCGATCTGGTGATTTTCGACTGCGACGGCGTGCTGGTAGACAGCGAATCCATCGTCAACCGCCTGTTCGTGGAGCTTGTGGCAATGGATGGTGTCGTGCTCGACGAAGAAGTCACATTGGCAGAGCTCACAGGCAGTGCGCTCGCGCAGCGGATGCAGATCATCACCGCCACCCATGGTTGGGTGCCCGGGCCCGAATTCACCACCAATTTCGACGCGCGGCTCGCGGAACGAGTCGGCGCTGGCCTGTCGGAAAACCCAGGCGTGAGCGCTGTTCTCGCAGGGCTGCCGATCCGGCGGTGTGTCGCATCCAACGGCAAGCGCAAGGAGATGCGCTTGCGCCTAGAGGCGGCTCGACTGCTTGGAGAATTCGAGCACATCTTCAGTGTCGAAGATGTCGCGCGGCCGAAGCCGGCGCCCGACATCTTCCTGCACGCCGCCAAGACGTTGGCGGTGTCCCCAGCTCGCTGCGCCGTCGTAGAAGACAGTGCTCCTGGTGTCGCCGCGGCGCGGGCAGCGGGCATGAACGTGTTTGGATATACGCGCATCACACCGCGGGACAGGCTCGCTGCCCTCGGCGCCACCACGTTCGAGGACATGGCCGCGCTCCTACCGCTACTGCTTTCCTGAGGCAGAGGGCCAGGTCGCGCTGCCCTGCACACCCGATCGGGCCTATGATGGCGTCGAGGTCTTCCCATGCGTCCTTCCTTGATCGCGCTTCTGTTCGTGCTCGCGCTCACGTCGAGCGCAGCCGGCCTGTCGTGCTCGGCTGGCACCACGCCGGAGGGCGGCTCGAATAGCGGAGCCAACAACAACAGCGGGGGCTCCAACAGCGGCGCCGATGGCTTCGGAGCGGGCAACCTCGGCGGCAACAGCGGCTGCGACGTGACATGCTCGCCCGATCTGCACGCCGTCCTCGACTGCAACGGCGGCATCGTCGAGCAATGCAGCGGCAGTCAGGGCTGCAATGCCGAAACGGGGACGTGCACCAATGCCTGCGAGGCGGCCGTGCAGAACGAGTCGTCCGTCGGCTGTGAATACTACGCCACGTTCATGGATCAGCTCTTCGGCGATTCCGTTTGTTTCGCCGCGTTCGTGGCCAATACTTGGGACACCCCCGTTCATGTCACCGTCGAGTACCAGGGCGCGGACTTGCCAGTGGGCAACTTCCTGTACACCGCCTCTGGAAGCGGGCCTTCGCAGACCTACACGCCGGTGGACCCCGCTGCAGGCATTCCACCGGGCGAGATCGGCATCATGTTTCTCTCGGGTAGCAGTGGTGGCATCGTGCCCTGCCCCGCCAACGCTGCCGTCGTGAGCGGCGCCCAGATCACCGCGACCTCGGGCGTCGGCAGCTCCTTTCGCATCAGCTCGGACGTCCCGGTCGTATCCTATCAAATGAACCCATATGGAGGCGGCAGCGCCGCGACGACTGCGGCCTCGCTGCTCTTGCCCACCAGCGTGTGGGGCACCAACTACATCGGCGCCAACGCCGGCTACACCGTCCCGCTAATCGGCACCAACGCCTCGATGAACATCGTCGCCAAAGACGATGCGACCACAGTCACGATGGTGCCTGTCTCGGCCATCGCCGGTGGCGGCACGCTCCCCGCGGGTGCGGCGAACACGCCCTACACGTTCACACTCGATCGCGGCCAGCAGGCACAATTCACTCAACCCGCAGGCCTGATGGGCAGCGTCATCTCTTCGGACAAGCCCATCGGGGTAATGGCCGGCAACAACTGCCAGCGCATACCCATCGAGGCAGAGGCCTGCGATCACGGTGAGCAGATGATTCCGCCCATTAGCGCGCTGGGCAGCGAGTATGTGGGCGTCATGCATCGGCCGCGCCAGGGGGAGCCGGCCATTTGGACACTGGTGGGTGCCATCGACGGCACACAGCTCACATGGACACCCGACGTCGGAGGCCCGACGACGATCAACCGTGGCCAGATCGTGGAAATCATCACCGGGACGCCCTTCGTGGTGAAGGCGCAGGACGACGACCATCCATTCCTGTTTTTCCACTCGATGAGCAGCTGCTGGTGGTCTCAAATGCCAACTGCTGGCGGCGCGTGCTGGGGCGACCCTGATTGGGTGATTGGTGTCCCCCCCAAACAATACGACTACCGCTACGTCTTCTTCGCGGACCCGACCTACCCGGAGACGAGCCTCGTGCTCGTACGATCGAAGCCCAATGGAGCGTTCGCCGACGTGACCCTCGACTGTTTGGGCGTCGTCCCCAGCTGGACAGCCGTTGGCGACTACGAGTGGGCGCGCGTCGACCTGAGCACCGGCGACTTTCAGCCAGTTGGCGGCTGCGCGACCGGGCGCCATGAAATCTCCAGCACCGCTCCGTTCGGCTTATGGGTCTGGGGCTGGGGTGCACCCGGCACCAGCGTCCCGACAGAGGCAGTTTCCTACGGCTTCCCTGGCGGCATGCGGGTGAAGTCGATCAACACAGTCATCATCCCGCCCGTTCCTGAATGACAGTGCCTGAATGACCGTGCCTGAATGAGATCGACTGGCTGAGCTCGAGCCGGGGTAACCTCCCGCGCGCATGGCGGAACCGAGCGAGATCGAGCGCTCACTCATCGCGAAGAAGATCGGTGCGGTGTTCCTGCCTGAGCGCATCGTACGCCGGGTGATCAAGGAGCATCGCCAGATCGGCGGGCTCGGTTTCCAGGTTCCGCACAGCCACTGTTACACGCTACCCGCTTGGGCCCTTCGCAAGATTGTCGGCAAGGACGAGCTGGGGGAGCTTGATCCGGCTCACGAGAGCGTCATCGTGCTGCCTTCGACGGAAGGTGACGCAAACGAGACCGCGCTCGTGAGCATCTGGCGCGCCGCCTTCCACGCAGCAGTGCATCGAGCGCTGGAGGCGCGGATCATGGCTGGCGAGCTTCCCCCGGCCGTCGTGCGCGCACGCATCAATTCTCTGGGGCAGACCGAGTTCGACGAGATCCGCTACGTGCTCGCGCAAGATGAGCTGCTCTTGCCACCGAGCGACGATACCGAGGCCTACATCGAGTTCGCGGCGACCTACCTGGAACAGCATCACTTCGCGCCGGACCTACTGCTTCGCACGTTCCCGGGCATTCGCGACGGCATAGCGCTGGTCAACCGGACCCTCGCGCGGGATCTGAATGCAGCAACGTTGCTCGCGGCTTGCCGACCCGACGGTGCGCCGTCCACCGACGAGCTTTGGGCGGGCGTCAGCGAGCCGCCCGCTTCTCTCGCCAGACAATCGGTGCTTCCGGTCGCCCATTCGCAGCGTGACGCCGTCGACCCGGCTGCCGACAGCGAGCGCGAAAAGGGCAACGCGATTCGTTCGCTGATTCTGCGCGTACGGGCGAAAGGGACTGAAGATGCGGTGGACGCAGAGCTTTGCGCCTTCTGCGACAGGCTCTCCGCGGCTTTGGTCTGGGTCGAAGCACCGACGGCAAAGTGGGCTCAGACGTTGCTGCCCGTATTGCATTACACGCGCACGGTGTTGGGGCTCCCCTGGAACGCGGAAGCCCGAATCCTCTTCGATTTGCAAAAGGCGTGCGTCGACTACGAACGCGAGCGCGAGTCGCTCGGTGTCGTCGAGTGGGCGCTCTCGCTCGGCAAGCTACCCGTCAGGCGACCGCTCCCTGCGGAGCGCGACGTTCGCATTGCCGCTCACGTGCTGGCGGCCCTCGCCAAGGTCCCGCGCACGCGGCTACCGGAAGAGCCGCGGCAAGCACTGGTTCAGTTCCTGGTCGAGATCGCAGCCCAGGCCGAGCGCAACGTTCGGGCGAGCTTGGGCCCGAAGCTGGAAACGGCGCTCGATACAGTCGGGCTGACGCCACAGAACGTGACCGAACGCGCGTCACGACGAAAGCTCGTCGACGAGCTGCTCGACCAGGTTCTCAAGGACCGCTTCATCACCCTGGGTCAGGTGCGGGATTCCCTCTCACGCAACAACATCAAGCTACCGAACATCACGTCGCGGGCGCTCGTAGACGGCGATGCGCTGCTGCAAATGGACAAGCTCCTCGCGCGCGATCTGGATGGTGTGTACCGCCCAGGCGAGATCTACCTGCGGGCACTTCAGAAGCTGAGCTCGCTGGCCTTCGGTTCGCGCGTCGGGCGCTTCTTGAGCCTGTATCTGGTGCTGCCCGGCATCTCGGCGTACGTGGTGCTCGCCGGCCTGCAGCACACCGTGGGGCTCGTCCTCGAGAAGGCGTTCCACGTTCCACATCGGGAATACACGACGCCAGTCGCGCTCGCCGTCACGGCGCTGATCGCCTTCGGCCTGATTCACAGCGCCCGTGTTCGCCGCGTCGCGCTGTTCTTTTGGCGGATCTTCGCAGTGACAATACGCGCGGTATTCGTGTCGCTGCCGATTTGGATCTCGGCCCATCCGCTGGTACGGCAGCTGTTTCGCTCCGAGGCGATGCGCCAGTTCTTCCGCTTCGTGGTCAAACCAGCGAGCGTCGCTGCGCTGGGCACGCTGCTGATGAGTGCATTCGCGAAAGGCGCCGTCGTCCGCGCGGTGTGCTTCGGCGCGCTATTTTTGGGAGCGAACGCGCTGTTCAACTCGGCTTGGGGCCGCGCCCTAGAAGAGGCAGGGGCAGACTGGTCGATTCGCAGCGTGCGACAACTTCAGCGGCGGGTGTTGCCGGGGCTGTTTCGCTTGATCATCGCGCTGTTCAAGCGAGGCCTCGAGCTCGTCGAACGCTTCATCTATTTCGTCGATGAAAAACTCATGTTTCGTCAGGGGGAAACGCGCATCACTTTGTACGCCAAAGCGCTGCTCGGCGTGTTCTGGTTCTTCACGACCTATCTGATTCGCATCTATGTGAACCTGCTGATCGAGCCCGAGATCAATCCAATCAAGCACTTTCCCGTGGTCACGGTGGCCGCGAAGATCATGATCCCATTCACCGAGCAGATTCACAGCGCGTTGATGAAGCCGCTGGAGCCGGTGCTCGGGTCGCTGATTGCCGAGTCGATTGCGGCGCCTACGATCTTCGTTCTGCCCGGTTTCTTCGGCTTTCTGGTATGGGAGCTGAAAGAGAACTGGCGACTCTACAGAATGAACCGCAGCACGGTTCTGCAGCCGGCGATCATCGGTGCCCACGGCGAGACGATGGTTCAGTTCATGAAGCCCGGACTTCACTCTGGAACCATTCCCAAAGTCTACTCGCAGCTACGCAAGGCTTCGCGCAGGCTGGACCATTCAGCCCTCAAGCACACCGAAGCATTGCGCGCGGTCGAAGGCTCGATTCGCAAGTTTATCGTACGGGAGCTCATCTTCTTGTGCACGGAATCGCCCGCATGGTCGGCAGGGCCGCTTTCGCTGGGCAAGATCGAGCTGGCGTCGAATCGCGTGAAGGTCGAGCTACGTTGCCAGACAGTGTCCGAAGAGGCTGCGGTTCTCGTCTTCGACGAACAATCCGGCTTCTTGCTCGCGCAAGTGCCGACGCTCGGCTTCATCGACTCACTCGGCATCGTCGACCGCATCGTGATGGAGAACGGGCTCGCCGGCCTCTACAAGATGGTCGGGGTCGACATGGTGCGGGAGCAAATCTCCCAGCTGTTGAATGGCGCCGCCTACGACATCGAAAATCATGGGCTCGTCGTTTGGCCGGATGACAGTTACAAAACGGAGATCGTCTACGATCTCGATTTTCACGCTGCGTTTGCCCGCCCACGACTGAAGAGCGGGACCATTGCCCTTCCAGAGCCTCTCGACGTCTCGCGTCTCGTCTTTGGAAAACAAGAGATCGCCTGGGCTGCTTGGGTGGCAGCCTTCGCTTCCCGCGTAGATCCACCGCCTCGCCTCAATCAAGGGCCCTCGCTGTTCTTGACCGGTCAGTCGACCGCGTCATTCGAGGGAACCATCACGCTGAAACGGCGCTAGCATTGCCGTCGTGATCCTCGATAGCCGAAAAGGCCCACTCGTCGACAACCCGAGCATCGGCGTGCTCGGCCTCCTCATGGTGCTCGTCGGTTGCAGCGACCCGCCTGCGACGGGTGGCAGTGCCTCTGCCGCGAGCACGCTCCACGCGCCCTCTGCCTTGAGCAGCCCGTCCGCTTCGACTGCCCCAACGGCGACCGCGACGCCGGACGAGATCGCGGCGCAGCACCTGCTCATCACGTACAAGGGCGCCAAGAACGCCAAGGGCAGCAGCCGCTCGAAGGACGACGCGAAGAAGCTCGCCCAAGAGCTCCACGACAAAGCAGCGAAGGGCGCCGATTTCGGCGAGCTTGCGACGAAGCACTCCGAAGATCCAGCATCCAAAGAGCGGCTCGGCAGCCTCGGAAAGTTCAAGCGCTCCGAAATGGTGAAGGCGTTCTCCGAGGTCGCGTTCGCCCTCCCCGTGGGCGGCCTTTCCGAACCCATCGAAACCGAGTTCGGGTTTCACGTGATCAAACGCAATCAGTGAGCTCTTCCTGGTCCCGTCATGCCTTGGCGCGGCGGACGGTGAGGGTCGGCGCCAGCATGTAGCCACCGAAGCGCCGCAAGAGCAGGTCTTTCATGCCCTGCTTGCGAAGCCACGCCACCACCACATAGAGTCGGTTGCGTGCGGCCTCGGCGAGCAGCTTCTCGCCCGGCCAGCCGGCGGCGATCAGAACTTCAGGCGCGATGCCGTCCTCCAACCGCTGCGCGTGGTGCTCGACCAGACGAGCCACGACGCGACGGGCGGCTTCGTGATCGCTCAAGGTGAGCTCCTTTCCGTCCGGTAGACGGAGCCACGCGACTTGTGGGCCAATCACCATGGCGCCCTCTGCGCCGCTATCGCGCGTGCTCGACGGCTGGCTCGCCCGACTCATGGCTGCTTCGATCAGCCGCACGATCGCCCGGGCATCGTCGGAACGGTCGACCAGCGACAGTTGCTCGTCTACGCGAGCGCGCGCCGCCTCGATTGCCTTTCGCACTTGCTCGGCGGCCGACAAATCTGCGGCGATACCGACGAGCGCGTCGGCTACGCGCACGACATCGAGCCCAACCTGATCGTCGAGGCGAGCGAACGACAGGCGCGCCAATGCCAGTTGTTCGACCCCAGCGGCACGTTCGTTTTGCAGCAAAAGCACGACCCCGAGCCGCACGCGCGCGAGCCCCTCGGAAAGCATGTCGCCAATCTCGCGCAGGGCCTCGAGCGCCTGCTCGAGATGCATTCGGGCGCGTTCGAGCTCCCCCAGCTCGGCGTTGAGCATGCCGAGGTTTCCCTTCGTAATGGCGACCAACCTGCGATCACCCGATTGCGAGAGCAGGCGGAGCGCGCGCTCGTAAGCGTCTTTGGCTTGCGTACGCCGCCCTTCCTCCTGCTCCAGCACGCCGAGATTGCCCAGCATGATCCCTTCGATGCGCGCGTCACCAATGTGCGCGGCGCGCGCCATCGACCGCTCGTAATGGACGCGCGCTGAATCGAAGTGGCGTTCGTCATGTAGCAGCGTGCCCAGATTGCCGAGCGCGCGAGCCTCCGAGCGCGGCAATTCTTCGGCGCTCGCTACCTCGAGTGCTTCGGAGTAGGCGTCCCGGGTCGCGTCCACGCTTCGGCGCGTGCGGTGCACGATACCCAGATCGAGCAGAATCGGCGGCAGTGAGCGCCGATCGCCGACGTCGCGTGCCATTTGAATCGCGCGCGCCAGATTCGATTGCGCCGTATCCAGCTCCCCTGCGGCAAACGCGGCGCGGCCACGCGCGGCCACCACGCGCTGCAACAACGATGGCTCGATCAGGTCCTCGACCGCGGCCAGCGTCTCGACCCAGAGCGCATGGCGCTCGCTCGAAGGAGCTCGCATCGAAAGCACGGGCTCGGCTGCAAGCAATGTCGTCGCGGCCCGCGTCGCGCTCTCCGCCGAGCGTGGCTCGAGAGCAAGCGCGCGGCGATGAACCTCGAGCAGGTTATCGAGCTCTCGAGCCAGAAGCGCAGTCGCGTGGATGTCGCCGCTGTCTTCGATTTTTCGCGCCCATGCCGTGCCCGTTTCCAAGTAGTGCGCGTCGTGTCGGCCGAGAACGTGGCCTGCGCGCGGTCCCTCCAACAGCTTCTCCATCGCAAACTCGCGCACCGTCTCGAACAACGCAAATCTCGGGCGGCCATCCTCCGGGTCGCTTCGGACGAAAAGTAGCGACTTGTCTCGCAATGCCTCCACGATCTCGATGCGATTGGCGGCAGGCTCCGTGTCGAGAACGCGCTCTGCCGCGTCGAGCGTGAAGCCACCGCGAAAGATGGCCGCCGCCGTGAGCGCTTGCCGTTCGTCGCCCGAGAGCAAATCCCAGGACCACGCAATCGCGGCTCGCATCGTGGCGTGGCGCGACGGTTTTCCGCGTGCCCCGCGAGACAAGAGCTTCAGGCGCGCCGGCAGGCGGTCGAGTAGCCCCTGGACGCCGAGCACCTCCATGCGGGCGGCGGCGAGCTCGATTGCGAGCGGGATACCCTCGAGCTCACGCAACAAGCTCGCGAGACGCTCCGGGTCGACTGCCTTCGCAGGCCGGCCAGTATTCTCCTCGACGCGCGCGAGAAAAAGCGCAGCTGCATCCGATTGCCCGAGGCCGTCACCCGCCGCGGGAACGCTCATCGGCGCGAGCTCGAAGGTTGCTTCGTCAGCGAGACGCAGGCGCTCGCGGGAGGTCACCACGAACTGCGCTTCGGGGGCCGACTCGAGCCAATGTTGCAAGGCCTGAGCGCCCGCCTCGACGAGATGATCGAAGCCGTCGAGCACCAGCAGCACGTCACCGCGGGAGGCTATTGAGCGACCCAGCTGGTTGATGATGTCGTTGCTGGCGCGAGCGGACCCGACAGGCACCTCCAATGCCCGCGCGACCGCTTGCATGAAACCCTCGGCGCCTGCCGCTTCGGAGAGGTCGACCGTCCACGACCGTCGCGACGAAACCCTGGCAAATTCCTGTGCGAATCTGCTCTTGCCGATGCCGCCGACGCCCCAGACAGTGACCAGGCGCTGCGCGTCATCGAGTAGACGCGAGAGCCGCTCGAGCTCGCTCGAACGACCGATGAAAGTACTCGCAGCGTGCCGCACGGCGGGCCCAGGCTACCGCGCCAGGCGCGCCAGTGAGCGGCTATTTGCGACGTCGCCTGCCTTCGAGGAAGGCTCGACCGCGCGGGGAGATCTCGTAGCCGACCTCGAAGCTCTGGGTGAGGCCGAGCCTCTTCAGCTTCACCACGTCCGTCTTGAAGTCTTTCGTTTCGCGTCCCAGGCTGGCTGCGAGCTTCGATGCCGCAACTCGCGGATGTTTGGTGATGATCTCCAGCGTCTTCTTGGTCCACGGCCCGGTGCGCACTCGATCATCCATGCGCGCAAGCGCCGTCTCGATCTCTTTACGGGCGCTGTCGTCGATCGACGTCGAGAGCGCAAGCTCGACGCGATCTCCGTCGCCGCCGTGGTGGAACTGGACGCGCACCATCTCGTGCTGGTCACCGCCACCGGTCTTCTGCCCGATGTATGCGACCAGCTCGTCGCGGGAAGAGAACCCGGCCGCCACTGCGTCGAGCTCTGCGATGCTGCCGACGTTGATGATCGACACCGCATCTACCTCGAGAACGCCGATCGGGTGACACCGGTAACGCTGCCCAGGCTTCACCCTGGCTGTCTTCCAGGCGCGGAACGTGAGTGTCGTTACCCCAGCCACGATGCCTGCATGAAAGCGCTTCTCGAAGAGAATCATGGGGACGCGGATGCTAGAACATGCCGGCGGCGCCGATCACCAAACCTTCGCTCGCCGGCGCGATGAACGGCATCGCCGGAAGCGCAGCATGGCTTCTGCTTCCGGGCCGCTCGCTGATGATGCCGTCGGCTATCGAGGCAACGCCGTGTGCGCTCATGATCGCTGACCAAGCCATCAATGCGCCCCACTCGCCGCGATGCGCTGGATCGTTCACCATGCGCTCGATCGCAAACCCGAACTCGGGTGTCATCGTCAGCGTCTGCACCACGCCGATTTCGATTGGTGACCAGCGCGTTTGAAACAGGCAACCAAACGCGTTGGCGGTGAAGGCCCAATTCGCGCCCAGCATCGCGCTCACTCCCAAGCGAGGCGCTGGCTCGATCGACGTGGACAGCGAGGACCATAGCCCGTGTGTCGCGAGTGAGGCCGACACTACCTGAGCCGGCAGCAGCAGCAGCACGTTTTCCTCGGGCTTCCAGCGGACGATGTCGAAGAAAAATGGCGCCAGCGAAAAGCCGAGCGCTTGAGGTGCTGCCACCACCGTCTGCGCGACGTAGAACCCCTTCTCCAGATCGCGATCTTGAAGCGCAGCGAGCCCGCTCATCACACCGAAGGCCCCGTCTGCCAGCGCCACTACGCTCGTCGCGACGATGGTGATCGTCGGGCTGGCTTTGAACATGTTCTTCAGGGCGGTGAGCGGGCCATCGTCCGCTCTGGCGGTCGAGCTGAACGCTATCGTTGCCAAAGCGAGACCTGCGCAAGGGAGCCATTTCGCTCTCATCGAGGACCGCATGCTACACGCTCGCCGCCCAACGCTGAAAGCGTGCTAACTGAAGTCGATGCTCTCGCGCCCGTCTTCGCTGCTCTGGCTGCTGGCACTTCTCGGTCTCGCGCTCGTCGGCTGCGAGAAACCCAGCCCTCCGAAGATCAAGCCGGAGAGCGTCGAAGTGAAGAAAGTAGACGCCGACGCATTGACCGTCGAGGTCACGTTGGACGCGCACAACAAGAACTCGGTGCCGCTCTATGCCCGCTCAGTGAAAGCGCGCATCAAGCTGAACCAGAAGATCGATCTCGGTGAGGTCGAGGTAGCCACCAAGGTGACGTTGCCCGCGAAGAAGCACACGACGATCGTGGCGCCGCTTACGCTGAAATGGAAAGACGTCATCGCCATTGGTCTGATGGCGGCGACGACGCCCACGATCCCGTTCACCGTCGAGGGCACCGCCGAGGTCGGCACCGACGATTTCAACTTCGAAGTGCCGTTCGAGACAGAAGGGACACTGACGCGAGAGCAGCTGGCGGCAATCACCACCAAAGCGCTGCCCACGATCCCGAAGCTACCTTTCTGACCGGCGAAGGCGGTTCCCTGTTTCCTTGTCGGGTCGACACTTGATACGTGTAGTGCGTGTCGAGAGAGCGCGCCCTCACGATGATCGCGTACGGCTTCTGCCTTTGCGTCGTTCTCGGCTGCGGGGCTGCCAGCTCGAGTGAGGCGCCTTCTCGGGCCATGGCGTCTCCGCCGCCGGGTACGAATCCGCCCGGGTTCTCGAACTCGCTGGGTCCGACCGCGATCTTGCGGATCGACGGCCGCGAGGTTCCCTTCGGCAACGTGCTGGCCCAACGACTACCGAACAGCGACACGACGCGGTTCACGCTGGTGAGCTCGGCCGACGTCACCTGTGAAAAGCTCCCTCTCCCGAGCGAATCGACCTTCATCGCCGCGGTGGTTGTGAGCCGCTTTTTCTCGGCTGAAGCCGACGGTAGGCCGTCCAAGAGACCGCTATCGGTGAGCGCAGCGACGTTCAAGGTCGATGGCGACAAGAGCGCGAGCGTCGCGGGTCAGAGCTTTGGGCCGCTGCTCGAGCCATTCGTCGAGCCCACCACGATGACGCTGATGTTCGGTCGGGTCGATGTCACGCTTCCTCTGGATCACATCGAGCTGAAGGGCACGCTGATGGCGCAAGTCTGTCTACCGGCAACCAACGCGGAAGCGATCGAGAACCTGCAGCCTCAGCTCGAGCTCAGCTACGTGGGCAGCAAGATGCGCGTCAGAGGGGCCGTCATGGCTGTCGGCTCGGCGGGCACTGACGAGCTGAGAATCTCGGGCACGCCGCTGACGTGCGACGACCTCACTCAGGGCGATCTCGAGGTTCGCATCGGCATCGACAAGAAAAGCGGGGCCGCAACACCGCCGCGCGTCGTCGGGGTGGCAGCTGACGACTCGGCCCGCGCCAAGGCGAGCTTCAGCGGCGCGAGCCGGGTCAACAAAAGCGCCAATGGCGATCTGCAAATCGACGTGAAAGGCACCTTCTCCGGGCGGGCGCTCGAGCTGGTGGGCACCGTGAGCCCGCGAAAGTGCCGTTGAGCCGCCCAGGGTGATCTTCGAGCGCGCCGCCCCCGCCACAACCAGCTGCGCTTGCGCTGGCTCCGAAATCGGCAGGCTCTCGTCCACCGGCTGACGGCCGTCGTTTCGTAACCTTGCGTACTTGCGTGGCCACCAGCGGGGGTCTCCTCCGGGTCCTCGCTGAGGAAAGGCTCTCCATGAAAAAACTCGCGTTGCTCCTGTGTCTCGCTGCACTGCCCCTGCTCGTCACTGCCTGCAAGTCGTCGGAAGAGAAGCTCTGCCCGCACCTGCAGAAGTTCGTCGATGACGGGAAGTACTCGCAGGGCGAGTGCGACAAGACAAGGAGAAGTTCAAAAAGACTTGCAAAGAGCCGAACAAGTACTTCGATTGCCTTCTCACCAAGGACAGCGAAAAGGCACTCAAAGAGTGTGAGTCGTCGTGCGAGAAGACCGCCAAGTAACGGGGCGTGCAGGCTGGCCGACTGCTCGCGATGGGTGAGCACGATCTCGGCCATCCCTAAAGAAGCGATTGGGCATGGGCGACTGCGCGCCGGCTGAGGAGACGAAGTAGTGGCGGCGCGTGGGTAGACCAAGCCATGGGCGAGCCCCTCTTTGGATCTGGCTGGTCATCACGTCGTTGTTCTAGCGGCTTCGAATCGGCAGGCTCTCGTCTGCCAGCGGGTGGCCTTCGTCATCGATGATGCTGAGCGAGAGGGTGCCCTTGGTGTCGCTCGCTGCGAGGGTGTTGTAGGCCCAGGTTCGCCACTCCCACGACTCGTCGACAGTAAGCTCGACCTTGCTGGCCTCTTTGCCATTGACCGCGAAGGCGAGCGTGACCTTGCGCGCGCGACCCGTGCGGTTTCGCACGGAGAGATGGGCGTAGACTCGCTTGCCAGGAGTCGCGTGATCGAGCCGGTCGATGGGCTCCTTGTTGTTCACGCCGCTGGTAAAACGAAACTTCAGCAGCTCGAGCGGCTTGGTGCTGAGCTCGTCGGCGACGGCAGCGCTCGATAGTGGCGCGCCGCTGACGATCATGGGCGGCGGCCCCGACGTGTTGGTGGCTTGGGCGGGCGATGACTCGCCGCAACCAAGCACGGCCAGCGACGCGCCAGCGACGACGAAAGCGCGCAACTTCATGTGCCGAACCGAGCAACGAACGCGCGGTGTCGGGTCAGATCGTCGTGCTCGCCGACCGCGATGTCCCCCGGCGAGGTCGAGAACAGCTGAGCCGGCTTGTAGCCAGAGGCGACCTCTTCGACGTGCAACGTTCTCTCGCCTTCGCTGCGGAAAGTGAGCCGCCAGGACTTCACTGCCAGCTGATACCGCCCGCTGGCGAGCGTTCGAATACGACGGTAGGCGTGGGGCTTGGGCCCAGTCTCGAGCAGCGTCTCCACTGCGCGCTTGAGCGAGTCATTGCCATTCTCGGCCAGCCATTCGAGCTGCGTTCGGGCCGGGTCGTCCCAGACGACTCGAAAGCGCGGAGCCGGATCGCTCGCTTCATCGAGCCACCCCGCTTTGGCGTCGACAATGGCATCGGCGTAGGCGATGTACGGCTTGATATCGAGAACCGGCGAGCCGTCGAGCATGTCGACCCCAGCGATGAACAAGCGAAGGCCTTCGATACGCTCGAGCCGGACGGCGCTGAGCCCGATCGGATTCGGGCGATGAGGCGAACGCGTCGCGAGCACACCGCGGCGCTCGCTCGATCGCGGGGGGCTGACCTTCGGCCGGTAGTGGCCACCATTTTCGTGGAACCAGAACAGCACCCAAATCGTGTCGAACGCCTCGAGACCGTCGATGGCGTCGGCCAAGTCTCGATCTGGTTCGAGCTCGATCACGCCGCGCGCTTCGGCCGCCACCGACGATTGCCGTGGGACCTCTGCCTTGTCTTTGAACGGCGTCCGCAGAACGCCGATGGGCGTGAGCGCGAGCCCGCCTTTCATGGGCTGATCCGGTAAACGCTCGTGGCTTGATCGAGCACCTCTGCCGTGAAACCGCTGCTGGCGAGCGCGCCGCGGTTCGTCGACGTGAGCTCCTCGGCTTTGGCACCGGACGCGTCGAGCAACAGGGTGATTTTCAGATCGCCGGCAGCAGGCAGCCCGGCCGCATCGGCCAAGTCTTCAGGTACGCGTACTGGCCCGCTCTGGCTACCGCCCGAGCCAAAGTTGGTCACGACCACGATCAGCGAGCCATTGCCTGTCGCGAAGCGCGCAAAGCTGAAGAGATTGCCATTGGCGTCAGGATTGGCGCCCGGGCTGTTGATGTATTGCAGACCCCAATAGCGCTTGCCGCGAATCTCGGGTGCCTGGGCCAACGACAGAAGATCGCTGTAATAGGCACGCAGCGCCTGCTGGTCGGCGGACAACGAACCGCCGTCGTAGGCATGGTCGTTCACCCATTTGAGATGCTCGGGCATCGACCAGTAGTCGAAGATGGTGGTGCGGCCGTCGTCACCGCCGAAGCCTTCTGCGCCCGCCCCCGTCTCGCCGACCTCTTGCCCGTTGTAAACCAGGATGGGCCCCTGGCTGTAGAGAAAGAGCAGCGGCGCGAGCTGGCGACCCGCGTTGGCCGAGCCGAAGCCAGTCGCGTCGGGGTTGTCGCCTGGCACGAGCGGAGACGCGATGCGGCGCTCGTCGTGGTTCTCGAGGTAGTGCAGATAGAGACCGCGGTCCGGGTCATCGAACGAACCGAGCAGCTGGTCGACGTCGTTCACCGAAGCCTGACCGAGATAGACACGCTTCAGCGTGTCGTACGCGGCGTCGTGATAAACCGCGTCGAAGCCAGCGCCGAGAAGGCCACCGAGGTTCTCGTACGCCTCGGCCATGATGAAGGCGTTCGGGTCGCGCGTCTTCGCCTGGGCGAGCAGATACGTCCACGCTTCGGTCGGTACGTAGTGAGCGAAGTCTGTACGGAAGCCGTCGACGCCCTTTTCTTGCCAGTAGCTCAAGATGTCGTCGACCTTTTCCCAAGTGTTCGGGATGGGGTCGTAGGAGCTCGCGGGCGGGTCGGCGAAGTTGAAGCCGTAGTTGAGCTTGATCGTCTCGTACCAATCGGTCTCGCTCGGCGCGGCAGAGGTCACGTTGTTGCCCGTGGCTTTGGGCACGCGGCCAGCTTGGCCATCTTCCGGCAGAAAGGCACCGTCGAACACTGCGCCGGGCGGGGTCCACCCGGCGGGCTTGGTGAGCGCGAGGGCCTGACCGGGCGGATCTGCCAAGTAGAAGAAGTTGTTGTCGCGCGCGAAGAACGCGGACGTATCGTCGTCGACGCCGAAGTCGCGCTCTGGATGCACTACCGAGCCATAACCGCGCGCGACATGGTTCGGCACCAGATCGATCATCACCTTCATGCCTTGTGCGTGAATGCGGTCGACCAGGGCCTCGAACTCCGCCATGCGAGTAGCGGGGTTCTCGGCGTAGTCAGGGCTGACGTCGTAGTAGTCGCGAATCGCATAGAACGACCCAGCGCGGCCCTTCACGACGTCGGCATCGTCCGGGGGCAGGCCCGCCCCGTGATCGGTGAGTGTGGCTTGGCGCAGCACGCCAGTGAGCCAAACATGGGTGACGCCCATTTCTTTGATGGCGGTCAGCGCGGCCCCATCGATGTCGTCGAAGGTTCCCGAGCCGTTCTCGGCGAGCGTGCCGTCTTTGATGCGGGTCTCGTTGGTGTTGCCGAACAGGCGCACCACCAGCTGATAGATCACGACCTTCTGATCGACGCCGTCGAACGGCCCCATATTGCCTCCGGCGCCGCCACCGCCACCTTGCCCGGCTGCCCCCTGACCGCCACCGCCTGCGCTGGTGACCGGCCCTGTCGGCACGCCGTCGCTGTCGTCGCTACAGGCTGCGGCGCCGCACAAAAGCCCGGCACAGGCCAAAACCGCACGAAGCCCGGTGGCAAGCGACAGCTGGTACTGCATGATCAGCGATATCGAGTCCCACGGCTCTCGGCGTGAATCAAGGACGCCGAGATCTTGCTCTCGAGCGGCCCAGGTGGATTTCGGCCACCCTGAACGCACAGAGCCCCGTCCATGGGTGTGCTAGCTACCAGCCCCCCAATCGACATGTCCCGACCCCGACAACCGCTTCGTCGACTCCTGCTCATTCTGGTCTTCGCGCTCCTGTTGGGTGCGTGCAGCTCGCTGTTCAGGCAGGCGATGTCGCGCGGCGACACGGCAGCGGAAGCGGGGCGCTGGGACGAAGCGGCAGCGGCGTACGCCGAAGCCGTCGCTGCCGACCCGGAGGACGAAGACGCGCAGCTCTTGTTGAAGCACGCGAAACGGCAGCAGGCCCTCATCCGTGTGGCGCGTGGGAATGCGCTGATGAAACAAGGTCGGGCCAAAGCAGCGCTGACCCCTTTCTCGGAAGCGGTTCGGCTCGATCCGTTCGGATTCGAAGCCAAAAATGGGCTCGCCCAGGCGAAGGAGAAAGTGCTCGCCTTGGCAGAAGCTGCGCTGGCAGAAGGCCGCGACAAAGAGGCGTTCGAGCTGGCGCGCGCCTTTTTGCTGGTCGAGCCGAGCCACGAACGTGTGCAAGCCATCGAGCGGGCAGCTCGGCAAAAGGTGGCCGCGAGCGCAACGCTGCGCGGCAAGGCGCAGGAAGCCAAAGGCGCGGTAAGCCTCGCGCTGGTCGACTATGGCGAAGCCTTGCAATACCTACCCACGCACGAGGAGGCGGTAGCGCGCGCGCCCATCGTGCGCAAAGCGCTGCGTGACCAAGTCACCTATCTCGTCGCGTTGAAGAACTTCGACGGCGAACAGAACGCTGACGACCTCGGCTCGGACGTCGACGCTGCGGTGCTCGCCAACGGCATGGACCCGGGCTTGGCGCTGCGCATCGTCGACAAGCTACCAAAGCCCCCCGCGTATCAGCTGCAAGGCATGCGGCTCGGGGGGCTGTTTCGCGGCTATCGCTTCAGCCACACCTCGACTTCGACGCCGAAGAGCTGTGACTACGTCTGCGGCACCGAGCTGGTCGAGAACCCCGCCTATGCAAGCGCCCAAGCGAGCATGCGCACCGCACAGGCGGCGCTGCCGAGCGCGGAAGCGAGGCGAGATGCGGCAAAGACCGCGCTCGGGCCGGCGCAGCACAGACGCGATGTTGCGGCGTCGAGACAGGCCAAGCAGAGGCTCGAGGCTGACCGAGCCGAGCAAGATCTCACCAACTGCCGTGCGCTGGGCGCAGGCCCGCCGACTCGAGGCAACACTTGCGCTGCCGAGCAACAGCGCCGTGAAAAGGCGCAGGCCGAGCTCGCCCTCGCGAACGACGAGCTCGGGCGCGAGAGTCAGGCCGCCGCGAACGCCGAGCGCGAGCTCGCCGACGCGCAAAGCGATCTCGCGCTCAAACGAACCGACGCCGCCAACAAGCGGGCGGCTTTCGACGCGACGCCAGCGAAAATCAGCGTCGACAAACACTGCCTGCACAACTACCGCGTGGACACCCACTTCGTGAATGGCGACGTCGAAGTGAAGCTCAAGGGCGAAGGCTTGTACGACACCGAGGTGGTGCTGAACCGCTCGGTCACTGGCCACGTCGCCAGGCAAGACGACACATTTCCTGCTCAAGCCGGGGTGTGCAGAGAGGTCGCGCAGGCAGACGTGTTGAACGTGCCGAGCGAGGCCGAGACCAAGAAGCTGCTCTTGTCATCGGCGGTGACGGCGACTCAAAAAGAGCTGGTTCTAGCCTTCGACCGCTACCGCGGCGGCTATCTGACCCGAGGCAAGACAGCCGCCTCCGACGGCAAGACGGACGACGCCAGCGACCAGCTGATGCGCTACCTGTCGGTCACGGGGGCGGGCGGCGAGAAGGCCCCCACCAGCGCTGCGCTAGAAGAGATCGCTCGACTTCGCGGAGTGGATACCGGCGCGGTGCGTCTCGGCGTATGGGGAGCGGAGTGAGGCAATACCTCGATCTCTTGCAGCGCATTCTGGCAGAGGGCTCGGCGCGCGAAGACCGCACCGGCACCGGCACCATTGCGTTGTTCGGTCATCAGATGCGCTTCGATTTGGCGGCCGGGTTTCCGCTGCTCACGACCAAGAAGGTGCACTTCACCAGCGTGGCGCACGAGCTGTTCTGGTTTCTCAGCGGCGCCACCGACGTCGAGCCGTTGCAGGCGCGCGGCGTCCGCATCTGGAACGAGTGGGCGACAGCAGAACAATGCGCGAAGTTCGGTCGCGCAGCAGGCGATCTGGGACCGGTGTATGGCCACCAATGGCGAAACTTCGGCGCCACTTCGCGGGCGAGCGGCGGTTACGAGCGCGACGGCGTCGATCAGATCGCGCGGGTGATCGAGCAAATCAAGACGAACCCGTCATCTCGTCGCCTGATCGTCAGTGGCTGGCACCCAGAAGAGGCAGAGCAGGTCGCGTTGCCCCCTTGCCACACGCTGTTTCAGTTCTTCGTGCAGAGCGGGCGGCTCTCTTGCCAGCTGTATCAGCGCTCCGGCGACGTGTTCCTCGGTGTGCCGTTCAACATCGCGAGCTACGCATTGCTCACGATGATGGTCGCGCACGTGACAGGTCTGCTGCCGGGTCACTTCGTGCACACGTTCGGCGACGTGCACCTCTACAAGAACCATGTCGAGCAGGCGAAGCTCCAGCTCGAGCGCACACCCAGGGCGCTGCCGACGCTCTCGATCGACCCTGCGGTGCGTTCGCTCGAAGCCCTTCGCTTCGAGCACCTCACCTTGACGGGCTACGATCCGGACCCGCACATCAAAGCCGAAGTCAGCGTCTGATGGACGACCTCTGTTTGATCGCGGCGGTAGCGAGAGACGGCGCCATCGGCAAAGGTGGCGAGCTGCCGTGGCGGCTGCCCGAGGACTTGAAGCGCTTCAAGGCAATCACCACGGGGCACGCCGTGATCATGGGCCGCAAGACGTTCGCTTCGATCGGGCGCGCGCTACCGAACCGACGCAACATCGTGATCAGCCGGTCGACCCCGGACTTGCCTCTGGGTGTCGAGCTGGCAGCCAGCCTCGACCAGGCGCTCTCGCTGGCCCGAGCCACCGACAGCGAGCCGATGATCATCGGTGGCGGCGAAATCTACGCAGCAGCCCTGCCCTTCGCCACGCGGCTCGAGATCACGCTGGTCGATGTCGATGTACCCGGCGCCGACGCGTTCTTCCCGCCGATCGATCCGGCGCTTTTTGTTGAGAGTGTGCGCCTGCCGGCGGAGACAGGCGGGGCAACCTTTGTCACCTATCGTCGCAAGCGCTAACATGTGCCGCATGCCTAGCCTTGCGGTCGCTCGTGTTTCCCTCATTTCAGCGCTGCTCGCCACGACGTTCGCCGTCGGGTGCGGCGACGACACTGCGGCGGGGGGTGGCGGAGTCGGCGGCAGCGGAGGCGCCGGGCCGGAGCCCATCGACACGCCAGCAGACGAGTGGACCTGGGTCGCCTTCCCCGGCACCCAGTGTATCGACGGCTCCGAGACGGGCATCGCGATCAACAAGGGCAGCGTCACCGGCGATGTGCTGATCTTTCTCGAGGGCGGCAACGCTTGTTTCAACAAGGTCAGCTGCGCAGTGACCGCCAACCTCGACGGTTACAACGGCGACAAATTCGCCGAGCAAGGCGCGGAAGACGTCGGCCGCTACCCGTACCTCGACCGCACCAACCCGGACAACCCGTTCAAAGACTACAGTGTGATTTACGTGCCGTATTGCACGGGTGATCTGCACGCGGGCGATCGCGCCGACGTCGTCGTCGATGAAAAGCCGCGACAGTTCCACGGCTTCACCAATATGACGGCGTTCCTCGATCGCATCGTGCCGACTTTCCCGGATGCCGAGCGCGTCATCCTGACAGGCATCAGTGCCGGCGGCTTCGGCGCCGCGCTGAACTACGACCACGTCGCCACGGCGTTCGGTGCTGACGTGAAGGTCACGCTGATCGACGACTCTGGACCGCCCATGGCAGATCCATTCGTGCCGCAGTGTCTGCAGCAACATTTGTTCGACACGTGGGGCTTCGAGAACACGTTGCCCGCCGATTGCGAAGGTTGCGGCGGCACATTCGTCGAGCCCTACGTGACCTACTTGTTGAACAAGTATCCCGACCGCAGCATGGGGCTGATTTCGAGCGACGCAGACGAGACCATCAGCACGCTGCTCGGCTTCGGCCTGGACAACTGCGTCAACTTGCAGACGACGCCGCTGCCGTATGACCCCGCTCAATACAGGGCCGGCCTCGAAGATCTGCGTGACCGCGTGGGTAACGACGGGCGCTTCCGCCTGTTCATGCTCGCCGACACCGAGCACGTCTGGCTCGACAACGAGATCGGCTCGGTCACGGTCGAGGGCGTCAACCTGGAAGACTGGGTGAGCCAGGCGGTGGCAGAAGACGCGGCGTGGGCGGACGTCTCCGCGCCTGACGCCCTCGAGTGACTGCGGTAGCCGTTGACTGATCTGGACAAGTTGACTGGTCCCGAGAGGGAGAACGACTGGACGGCGTGCAGAGCGCTTCTCCGCAAGCAAAGCCCAGGGCTCTATTTCGGTAGCCTCTCGCTGCCGCCGCGCGTGCGGCGGCCCGCGGTCGTGCTCTACGCGTTCTCATCTGCGTTCGCGAGCGCAGTTCACGAAGGCACGCCGGCAGCCGCGTCGGAGGCGCGCGCGCGCCTCGATGGCATCGTCCGTTCCGAGGGCAGACTGCCGCTGGCCGTCGACCGGGCGATGGCTCGCGTGATGCGCGACTACTCCATCCCGCGCAGTTTGCTCGACGCGCTGGTCGAAGGGTTTTGCTGGGACGCAGACGGGCGTCGATTTGCCACCATCGATGGCTTGATCGACTACTGCGTGCGCGTCTCGGCTGCGCCTGGCATGGCCCTCTGCCTGTTGATGGGCTGCCGCAAGCGCGACGTGCTCGAGCGCTCGTGCGACCTTTCGATCGCAGTCGAGCTCACGCGCGTAGTGCGCGACGTTGGCAGCCACGCGCGCCGAGGTCGCGTGTACTTGCCGCTCGAGTGGCTCGAAGAGGCCGGGGTCGACGTCGACGCGTTCTTGTACGCGCCCCGGTCGACCCCTGCCGTGCTCGAAGTGATTCGCCGCGTGCGCAACTCCGCCGACAGCTTCTTTCTGCGCGCGGACCCGGGTATTTCTGCGCTGCCTTTCGACTGCCGACCAGCCGTGCGCGCGAGCCGCTACATCTTCGCTGGCATCCTCAGCGAGATCGAGCAGCGGGGGTACGACTCGATCACCGACAAGGTGCGCCTCTCGCTGCCGCGGAAGCTCCGGCTGATCGCGCGCGCGCTCCGCTCATCTCGCTCGGAGAGCCGCAAGCTTCCGGAGCAATCACACCCGTCGTACGCGAAGCTCGTCGACAGCGTCGTGATCAGTTAAGAGCTGAGCCGTGATTCGAGGTGAACATCTCACCAAGAGCTTCGGCGGGCAGCGCGTCGTCGACGACGTGTCCTTCGACGCGGCCGAGGGAGAGTTCATCGCCCTGCTGGGGCCTAGCGGGGGAGGCAAGAGCACCGTACTGCGCATGGTCGCCGGCCTCGAGACGCCGGACAGCGGGCACGTGTGGATCCGCGGCAAGGACGCCACCAGGGCCGCAGTGCAGAAGCGCGGGCTGGGCTTCGTGTTTCAACACTACGCTCTCTTCAAGCACCTCAGCGTGCGCGACAACATCGCGTTCGGGCTCGAGATTCGCAACACCGAAAAGAGCGAAGTCAGGCGCCGCGTCGACGAGCTGCTCGACTTGGTGCAGCTCGCCGGCTTCGGAGAGCGTTTCCCAACCCAGCTTTCCGGTGGCCAACGCCAGCGCGTCGCGCTCGCGCGCGCACTCGCCCCGCGGCCCGCGATCTTGCTGCTCGACGAGCCTTTTGGCGCGCTCGACGCGAAAGTCCGCATCGAGCTCCGAGCTTGGCTTCGCAAACTGTCGCGTGAGCAGAAGATCACGTGCATCTTCGTCACGCACGATCAGGAAGAAGCGCTCGAGCTGGCCGACCGAGTCGTTATCATTCATCGCGGCAAGGTCGAACAGATCGGTCGGCCCGAAGACGTCTACGACCAACCGGCGACGCCATTCGTGGCGAGCTTCATCGGCTCGAGCAACGTGCTCACCGGTACCGTCCAAGAGGGGCGCACCGCCTTCGGGGAGCTCAACATTTCTGTCGACCTTCGGTCGAACGTCGGCGCGCCCGGCGAGTTGAAGGACGGCAGCGACGTGCGCGCGTTCGTCCGCCATCATCAGGTGGAGATCATCGGTCGCTCCGACAAGACCTCCAAGACCGATGGGCTCGCGCTGGCGAAGGTGAGCCACATCACCCGCATCGGCTGGGTCGCTCGTATCGAGCTCACGCTCGACGATGGTCGCCACTTGATCGCAGAGCTACCGAAAGATCGGCTGGAAGCGCTGGAGATCACCGACGGCGCAGAAGTCTTCGTTTCGCTACGAAAAGCCTCGATCTTCGCCGAAGACTACGTCATCTGACACGCGTCCCCGGCCGAGCACCCGGTCACACGCGATCCATCGGGCGACGCACACCTTGCCACCAAAATCACTACCCATGCGCACATCACCATTGGCGCGCTAGCCGGCGCTGATAGCGTCGTTGGTGCACACGCGTCACACGACCACGGAGAGGCATTCATGATCTTCAACCTCACCTCCAGCGCCATCCCTACCAATGCGAAGGTCGCAGGCTTCAAGGGCAGCGAGAAGATCTCGGCTCCGTATCAATTCGATATCTACTTCTCTGTCGAGACTGATCCGCTGCTGCCGCTCGACCTCGACATGAGCGACGCCGTCTTCTCGAAGGCCACGCTCACCGTGACACTCGGGGACGAGCTGCCGTTTTCGTACAGCGGCATCCTCGCTTCAGTGAGGCTCGTGCGCGCTTCGGAGAGCGCTGCGCTGTTTCACGCACGGCTGGTGCCGCAACTGTGGCAGCTGACGTTGACGCGTCACAGCCGTATTTGGACCGCGAAGACGATCGTCGACATCATCACCGAGGTCCTCGATGAAGCAGACATCGCGCACGAGTTTCGTCTGGAGGCGAGCTACCCGATGGAGGAGCACGTCGCGCAATACAAGGAGTCGAACCTCGGCTTCATCTCGCGCTGGATGGAACGCGAGGGCATGTACTACTTCTTCGAGCAGACCGAGGACGGCGATGTGCTCGTCATCACCGACAACAAGGCTTCGCACACTTCGCTCCGGCTCAACCCGGTGAAGTACTTTCCGCAGAACCAGAACGAGGGTTTCACTGCGCAGGCATTCGACAACCTGGCGGCCACCCACAACGCCCTGCCCGCCAGCGTGAAGCTCATCGACTACGACTATTCGCGGCCGCTGCTCGACGTCTCCTGCAGTGTCGCCATCGAGGCGAACGCCGTGGGCGAGCTCGCCGAATACGGCGGCCGCTTCTTCGGACCCGAAGATGCGCAACGACTGGCCAACGTGCGCGCTCAAGAGCAGCTCACGACACAGAAGGTGTTCTACGCGACCGGCGCGGCGACGCAGCTGAGCGCGGGTTTCAAGTTCATCGTCGATTCGCACCCGATGCTCCAATACAACGTCGAGTATCTCGCGACGCGCATCGAGCACTACGGCTACGACGCCCAGCTCGGGCCGGCCTGGGGCTCGCTCGTCGAGAAGAAGTACGACGATCGCTACAGGTGCGAGGTCGGCGCGATCCTCGCCGACACACAGTATCGCCACCCACAGATCACACCGTGGGCACGCATCGACGGCTACGAGAACGCGATCGTCGACGGGCCTTCAACCAGCATCTACGCGCAGATCGACGTCGATGGCCGCTACAAGGTGAAGTTCAAGTTCGACGAAGGCATCAACAAAGACGGCAAAGCATCGACGCTCGTGCGCATGATGCAGCCGCACGGCGGGTCCCAAGAGGGCTTCCACTTTCCGCTTCGCAAAGGCGTCGAGGTCATCTGCTCGTTTCTCGGCGGCGACCCTGATCGCCCGGTCATCGTCGGTGTGGTTCACAACCAGCTGAACCAAAGCACCGTCACGCAGAGCAACTACACCCAGAACGTCATCCGAACCGGCAGCCTCAATCACATCGTGATGGAGGACACGGCCGGCTCGATGTGGGTCGACATGTTCTGCCCGATCTTCCAGTCGACCCTGTTTCTCGGCTTCGGCGAGTGGAATTTTCACCTGACCACCTTGGGCCAGGGGCGCATTCACACCGAGCTCAATCTACAGATCGACGTCAACAACAAGTGGGACGTCGACGTCGTCAACGACGTCACCTGGGCGTTCCACAATCACCTCGATTGGACGGTCGACAACAACGTCACCATCCAGTTCAACGCCGAGCTCGATTGGACCGTCGTCGCGCGGGTGGGCATCGAGCTCTTGAGCACGCTCGACCTTCACGTCGTCGCGGCGACCGGCATCAAGCTCGACGCCACGCTGGACATCAAGGTCACCGGCGCAGCGTCCTTTCTCTTCGAGGCGAACGTCAGCAACCACATCGTGGGCAACCTCGACGTGACGATCGACGGCAACGAGGTGCAGACGGTTGCCGGCACCCGCGAACGCAACGTGGGCGGCACCGAAACGGTCAACATCGGCGGCGACCAAAACGTCAACATCACCGGCTATCAACACGTCACGATCGACGGCCCGCTCAACTGGATCAAAAAGGCCGAAGAAAAGAGCCTGACGATCGGCAGCACGACGGCGATCTTCGTCGGCAAAAAAGACACGTTCAACCTGGGGACCTTCTCGGACACCACGATCGGAGTGAAAGATTCGCTCCAGATCGGGGTCTTGAACGAGACCACCTTCGCGAACAAACAGGCCCTGACCTTCGGCTCGATCTTCGAGCTGAGCGGGGCGAACAAACTCGCCATCTCGGCCGCGATGACGCTCTCCGTTTCTGCCTTCAACGCGGCCTTGACGGGAATTTCTCTGAGCCAGAACGGCATCTCGTACGCAAACCCCGGCCTCAATCTGAAGGCTTCTGGGCCGAACCTTCAAATCACCATTATTACAATCTTCATTTGACGGTACGGTCGGGGCACTTCGCTCGCGCAGTCAGTCAAAAATCATGCGCGGGCCTGAACCCCACGGAGCCTCTTGAAGGTCGTCAAACCTCTTCGTTTGAGCCTCATCCATCGCGTCTTCGACCACCAGAAGAAGCACATCATGGTCATGACCGTGGCTTACAGCTTCCCATTCCAGAAGGCGCGGGCACCCGTGACCGAGGTCGAGATGTGGAAGATGGCCAGCACCGAGCTGGGGCGCTTCGGTGTGCTCGATTTCTGGATGTTCAAGCCCAAGGCCGAGCTTTTGGTCACGGGCAACTGCTACACGGGCGAGCGCGAGAAGGGGTCGGAGTACGTGCGCGTGCAATTGGGCCCCGCCGAGAAACGGCTGATCGACAAGAAGCTCTACGTCTTCGGCGATCGCAAGTGGAACATGCTCGGCCCGAGCGAGCCGACCATGTTCAGCCGCATGCCCGTCGACTACGCACACGCGTTCGGCGGAGAAAAGTTTCCGCTGAACCCGATCGGCAAAGGTCTGGGCAATGTCAAAGACGAGTCCGGTGCCGACATTCACCCGCTGCCGAACATCGAGGACCCGAAGCACATCATCAAGTCCACCGGCGATCGACCGACCCCAGCCGCACTGAGCGCATGGGATTTGACGTGGCCCGCACACTTCGAGAAGAAGATGGGCACCTACGACGCCAAGTGGGTCGAGAAGAACGGCTTCGCCCTCGCCGACGACATCGACTTTTCGTTGTTCAACGTCGCGCCGCCTGATCAACGCGTCGACGAGTTCTTCAGCGGCACCGAAGACATTCGCATCGAGAACATGCACCCCGACAAGCGCGTGGTGGAGGCAAAGCTCCCCGGGTTCAAGGCGCGCTGCTTGGTGCAGTTCAAGGCAGAGCACGAGAAGGAGCAGAAGTTTCACGATCTGCAGCTACGCACCGACACCATCCATCTGTTTCCGCATCATGAACGCGCAATCGTTTTCATGCGCGGAACGCTGGAGATTCACACCACCGACGGCACGGACGTCGAGCTGGTACTCGCCGCGCTCGAGGACGACGGCGCTCCCAAGCCGCTCAGTCACTACGAAGCCGTAATCGCCAAGCGCCAAGACAAAGACCGAGGGGCGCTCTATGCGCTGCGGGACGGCGACTTGATGCCGGAGTCGGCGGAGATCTCGAACTCTTTCGGCCTCAAGATGGGCGACGCGTTGGAGGACGCCGTCAAGAGCGAGGGTCTGCTCGAGGACAACCAGTTCGCCCGCATCCGGCGGGAATACGATCTCAACCGGGATCGATTGCTCGCGGGTGGCATCGAGCCCGACAAGCTGCCGCCTCCGCCGCCACCTCCGACGCGCACCGCCGACGTCGACCTTGAAGAGCTCCCTGCCCTGGTCGATCGCCTCGAGGTCGAGAGAAAGCACGCCGAAGACGTCGGCAAGGCGCAACGCGCCGAGGCCGAAGCGTTGCTCGAATCGGTTTGTCGGGAGCACAACCTCGACATCAACGCGCTCAAGCAGAAGGCGAAGAGCGACGCCATCGGACCGCCGAAGTTCACCGCCGAGGGCGAGCTCTCGAGACTTCGTCAGCTCGTCGAGCTTGCCGAGGCTGACGGTGCTGACGGCTCCGCCATGCGCGCAAAGCTTTCCGATGCGAACTTCCGCGCCCAGCTGCTGAACGCCGAGCAGCAGCACAACATGCGTTACCGGCTCTCCGCGCATAGCCAAGAGCCTGCGCCTGCGATGGACAAAGCAGCGTCCGATCTCGCGAGAGACGAGCTCGTCCTGATCGCACGCGGTGCACCCCGAGAACGCCGCGACTTCACTGGCGTCGACCTGTCGGGAGCGGACCTCGCCGGCATCGATCTCGAAGGCGCCTTCCTCGAGGGCGCCAACCTGAAGGGCGCCAACCTCAAAGGCGCCAAGCTCAAAGACGCTGTCCTCGCACACGCAAACCTGGAAGGCGCGATCCTGATCGGCGCCGATCTGGAGCGCGCGAACCTCGGCAAGGCGCGCCTCGTCGGGGCGGCGATGAATTCAGCCAAGCTGGCCGATGCCATCTTGTACGAAGCCGACCTCTCGCGCGCGAAGCTCGGCGGCGCCGACTTGTCGAAGGCGAACACCTTCGACCTCATCTGCGAGGGCACCGACTTTACGGGCGCAAAAGCGCAAAACTTGTTCTTCTACAAGACCAACTTGAAGGGCGCGATTTTTCGTGGCGCGCAGTTCAAGCTGTGTGTCTTCATCGAGTGCGACGTCACCAACATCGACGCCAGGACCTCCGACTTCTCGCAGTCCGTATTCCTGACGTCGAAGGGCGACGGCGCCACGTTTGCCGACTCGGTGCTCGAGAACCTGCGCATCGTGAACTCCTCGTTCGAGCGGGCAGACTTCAGCAATTGCCGCATGCCCGGCTCGAACCTGCGCGGCGCCAAGCTCGCGGGCAGCTCGTTCACTGGGTCGAATCTGCGGCGCAGCGACGTTTCCACCGCCGACTTCCGCGGCGCCAACTTGGAGCGTTGTCTCTTCGTCGAGTGTTTGATGATCGATACAGTGATGGAGGAAGCCAAGGTCGCGGGCTCGAACCTGATGTTGTCGATCATGCATCGCGCCATCTTGCGCGGCGCCGACGTCTCCAACGCGAACCTGTTCTGCGCAGATCTGACTGGCGCCATCGGTGACAAGAAGACGAGCTTCGCCGGCTCCAACGTGAAGCGGGCGCTGGTTGCGGGGGTCTATCATGGATAGGGCCACCCTCTCGGCGCTCGTCAAGTCGGGCGATGTCGTGGCTGGGCTCGATTTGTCCGCCGCCGACCTGGCAGGTGCCGACCTCTCGGGTGGCATCTTCGAGAACGTCAAATTTGCGAGCGCCAAGCTGACTGGCGCCAGCCTGAAAGAGAGCATCTTCTCCGGCTGCGAATTCAACGGTGCCGATCTGACCGGCGCACAAATTCGCCACGCCACCTTCCAAGCGTGTGTTTCGCGCAGCGGCGATTGGTCGGGCACCCAGGGTCACCTGGTTCGCTTCTTCAACTGCGAGCTGACCGCGTCGAAGTTCGATGGCGCAGATTTGCTGGCTGCGGCCTTCGCGCGCTGCGACATGCGCATGGCGTCGTTCGCCAAAGCGAACCTGGACCGCACGCAGTTCGTCGAGAGTGAGGTCGACGGTTGCGTCTTCACCGGCGCTTTCATGAAGCACACCGTTCTGCTCGGCGCCGACCTGCGCAACGCCCAGCTCCGAGGCACCAAGATGGACACCGTGGTAATGGTGAACGCCAACCTCGCCGGCATGGATCTATCCGGAATGGATATGGAGCTCTGCCAATTCATGGACGGCGATTTGCGTGGCGCCAATCTGCAGAACGCCAACTTGACGCAGTGCAACTTCAAAGGCTCCAACCTGACCAACGCCAAGCTGGACAACGCCTTGTCTCCCAAAGCCATGTTCGCGCAGGCCAACCTGGCCAATGCCAGCTTGGTGAAGATTCGCTCCCGGGAGGCACTGTTCGCCGAAGCGATCGCACCCGATGCGGATTTCACCGGGGCAGATCTGTCGATGACCGTGTTTCTGAAGTCGTCCTGCATCGGCGCCAAGTTCGTGGACGCCAACCTGACTTATGCCGAGCTGTCGCACGGCGATTACACCAATGCGGATTTCAGCGGCGCGACGCTGACACGCGCCCGCATTCACAAGATCAAAGACGAAGGTGCCACCTTCGGGATCAACCGAATGGCTGCTTTCGGCACGGATGACGACATTGCGCAGGCCGAGGAATGGCAGCCGCCGGCATCGTCTTGAGCTGCATTGCTTAGCGTGGGTTTCGTCGAGGTTTTGAGCTACGATTGAAGAGTCAGGGTCGAAGGAGCGCATCATGAAGAACGCAGCCGCGAAGCTTGAAGACGATCTTGTCATCTTTCAAGCTATGGGCACCATCGTTCGCATCGAGGGTGCGACGCTCGTCATTCAGACTGAGCGCGCAGCATTGGTCGATGGCAAGTCGGCTCGCCGCGGAGAGATCCGGGCGCGACGTGCAGTCAGCTGCTTGGTCGAGCCGCAGCTGCACGACTTCGTGATGACCGGCGGGCAAGGTCGTACTGTCTACGTGCTGGCCGTACTCGAGCGCGAAAGCCCCGACGCCGCCATCAGCTGCGAGGGCAACCTCGACCTGAAGGTGAACGAGCGGTTCCGTGTGGTGGCGCGTGAAGGCGTCGACATCGTCTCGTCGAAAGACGTGAACGTGATGGCGACCGAGGTCGGCATCCATGCGTCCCGAGCCAAGCTCTTCGCCAGCGAGATTCTCGCGATCGGCTCCGAGGTTCTCGGTGAGCTCGCCAACGTGAAGCTGCGTGGCAACTTCTTCGACAAGGTGTACGAGCGCGTCAGCGAGCGTGTGAAGCGAAGCTACCGCCGCGTCGACGAGATCGACCAGCTGAAGGCCAAGCAGATGGACTACATGGCAGAAGAGACGCTCTGCCTCCGCAGCGAGAACATGGTCGCGGTGGCCAAAGATCTCGTGAAGGTCGACGGCGAACAGATTCACTTCGGTTGATTTTTTTGGCGCCGCAGGTCAACTGCTTCGCAGGAGAACGCCATGTTCGGAAACGCACAAATGGGCGGCGTCAATATCGGGTTCCCCGATATCTGCCTCACTCCTCCCGTCGCCATTCCCATCCCTTACCCAAACATTTCACTCGGCCCCGTGGGCTTTCCCCCCGCGTTCAAGATCTTCTGGATGTGTACCCCTTCGCACAACATCCTGACGATGCCGCTCTTCTCATTGGGCGATACACCAGGCGTGATGGGTTTCGGTGTCGTATCGCACCTGATCATGTCGCCCACGCGCCCGATCATCGGCGCCTTCACCATGCTGTTGATGGGGCTGCCCGCGACGCGCCTCACCACCATCAACATTCAGAATACGTTGAACTGCCCCGGCATGACCCTCGTGCCAGCCCAGATCAAAGTCATCATTCTCAAGGCGTAAGCCCAAGGCGCAAGCCTCGTGTCTCTGGAGCGAGACCGCGCTCAGGGTAAATCGTTGGCGATGGGTAGGGGCCAGACGGAGCCAAGAGCGCCCCCGTCGACCTCGATGATCTTGCCGGTGACGTAGCTGCTGGCTGACGAAGCGAGATAGAGCGCTGCGAGGCCAATGTCGACGGGGTCACCGAGGCGAGCCATCGGGGTGCGCGCCTCCATCTGCTCTTGTAGACCACCCATCATGGTCACGATCTCGAGCGCGCCGGTCAGCGTCGCGCCCGCTGCGATCGCATTGACGCGAATCTTGGGAGCCCACTCGTGCGCCAAGAGGCGCGTCATGTGGCTGAGCGCCGCCTTGGCGGCGCCATACGCGACGAACCCCGAGTCGACGCGGTGGGCCATCGCGCTGGAGATGTTGACGATCGAGCCACCGCCCTGCTTCGACATGTGGGGCGCACAAGCCTTCGACAGGTGGAACGCCGACGTCACATTGAAATGAAAGGCTTGCTCCAACTCCTGATCGGTCAGACCCAGCGCCGCCGTCGGCGGTGTGCCCCCAGCGACGTTCACCAAGATATCGACGCGCCCGAGCTCGCTGATCGTACGCTTCACCAGTGAGTCGAGCTGCGAGCCGACCGTTACGTCGGTCGCGATCGCAAACGCGTGACGCCCGAGAGCGCGGATCTCGTCGGCGACCTTGAACAGAGGCCCGGCGTTGCGGGCAGCGACCACGACGACAGCGCCGGCTTCGGAGAGAATGTGTGCCGTCGCGCGCCCGATACCGCTGGAGCCTCCGGTGATGATCGCAACCTGGCCTTGAACCAGGAATCGCTCGAGAAACATGGCCATCACCCTACTCGGTCACGCGTCGAATTCACATGCTTTGCCGCGCTGATCGGCAAAGACTCACGAAGTGATCAGAGACCCGTATCCGCTTTTTCTGCTGCTATCCGGCCGCCTGGTGGTGGTGGCAGGCGGCGGCGAGATCGCCGAACGCAAGATCGCCGGTTTGGTCGCAGCAGGGGCGCACGTGCGTGTCGTTGCGCCCACGATGTCGACCGTCATTCGCGATCTCGGCGCGCGAACGGAGGTCGAGCTCTGCGAGCGAAGCTTCGAGGACGCTGACCTCGACGGCGCATGGTTCGCTATCGCGTGCACCGATGACGAGGCCGCGCAGGCGCAGGTTGCCAGCGGTTGCGAACGGCGGCGCCTCTTCTGTTTGGCGGTCGACGATGTCGCGCGCGCAACTGCTGTCGGCGGCGCGGAGATCCGGCGGCCGCCTTTCTTGATCGCCATCTCGACCGGCGGCGCCGCGCCGGCGCTCGCACGGCTCGTTCGGGAGATCATCGAGCAAGTTTTGCCAGACAGCGACTGGGTCGATCAGGCGACGGCCCTACGCGCACGCTGGAAGCGAGAGAACGTGCCCATGTCGTCACGCTTCCCGGAGCTCGTACGCGTGCTGGCAGAGCGTGCCGGCTACTTGGGCAAGCCGAAGTGAGCCTTGGCGGAGAGCCCGACTTGCCAGAGCTCGCTGATGATTCGTTCCTCCGTGTCTCGACCCGCCGGCAGGACGAACAGCGGAAAATTGAAGGAAGCCGTCACGTCGAGCAGCAGCGGATCAATCGGGATCGAAGCTCCGACACTGGCGCCGAGGGGCAGGAAGATACTGTTGTCTTCGCTCACGTCGAGTGCGCCGAAGCCGGTGTTGACGCCGACCCATACCTCTTCGACCGCCTGAATCGCCAAACGCAAAGGGATGCCAGCCTCCGGACCCATCGGGTTGGTGTTCACGTCGACCAGCCCGAACGATGGGTCTGCGTTGTTCGTCGGCACACGCCCGACGAAACCGAGTCCAGTATCGAGGCGGATCACGCCGCCTGCGTGGATCAAGATGGGAACCGCGCCGTTGAAGCCGATCGTCGCCTGGTTGTCGATCAGGAAGCGAAATCGCGCCCCCATCTCGACGTTCTCCACAGCGAAAAAACGAAACGTGGCACCCAGACGCGACATGCCCCAGTCGGCGCCATCGACACCCGTGATTCCCAGCGGGGTGAGGGCGCCACGCTCGGTCTCGATGCTGATCAGTGCAGCCTCGACTTCGAGGTCGTCGAGCACGCCGAAAGCGCCGCCGATGTCGATCCATCCGGCGTTTCCTTCGAAGACGACCGCTTCCGCATGGGTGAAAGAAACGTCGAGCTCGCCCGTCACCCACATCTCCGGCAACACGAGGGAGCGATCGACGAAGGGCGTCTTCATCTTGTCCTGCTCCATGCCAGTGATCTGCGCCTCGGCGGAGGCCGCGTAGGAAACAAAGCCGCACGCAAAAGCGACCAGGGCCGCACGGGAGACAGAACCAGCTCGGTCAATCATCGTGGCCGAGCTTAGATCAAGCCCCCGACGGAGGGCGAAAGCGGAGCACGTCCTCGACCCGCTGCGATCTGGCTGTGCGCAGGGGCCCAATCTTCGCGGGCCGATTCAGCAGCGATGTACTAGCCTCCTCGGATGGCGACGATCAGCTACTTCTCCAAGTTCGGTGTCGACGAAACGTTGATCAGGGAGACCTTGGCGATCGCGATGGGCAAGGGTGGTGACCGCGCCGATGTGTTCTTCCAACACAAGGTCGGCCGCACCATGGCCTTGGAAGATGGCGAGGTGAACCGGGCGTTCGCATCGGTCGAGCTCGGCGTCGGGGTGCGCGTGGTGAAGGGCGACCAGACGGGCTACGGCTACACCGAAGATCTGACGCTCGACGCGCTCAAGAACGCAGCTGCGACCGCTGCTGCCATCGCTGACGGGCCCGCCCGCCTGGGGCCCACGGCGTTTCGAGCCGACCCGGGCAAGGCAGGCGCTTTCCCCTCGCGCTACAAGCTGAAACGAAGCTGGGAGGACGTGAAGCCGGAAGAGAAGCTGCCGCTCTTGGTCGCGTTGAACGAGCGCACCTTCAAGGCCGACCCGCGCATCAAGAAGGTGACGACAGGCATGAGCGACGAGTTCGGCGCCGTGTTGATCGCCGACTCGGAGGGCCGACTCGTCGAAGACATTCAACCGATGACCACGCTGTGGCTGAGCTGCGTCGCCGAACAGGACGGCCAACGCGAGACCAACGGCTACAACGTGGCGGCCCGCAGCGACATGAGCTTCTACAGCGAAGAGCGCCTCTCACGCGTCGTGCGCGAAGCGGTGAATCGAACGACGATCTTGTTCGACGCCGCCAAGGCACCTGCCGGAGAGTTTCCGGTGGTGATGGGGGCGGGCTCTTCAGGCATCTTGCTCCATGAAGCCATCGGCCACGGAATGGAGGCCGACTTCAACCGCAAGAACATCTCCATCTTCGCGGACAAGATCGGCAAGCCAGTCGCACAGCCATTCGTCAACATCGTCGACGACGGCACCATCGACAACGCACGCGGCACGATCAACGTCGACGACGAAGGCAACGTCGCAGGTAAAACGATGCTGGTAGAAGGCGGCAAGCTCGCGACGTACCTGCACGACGAGATTTCCGCCAAACACTATGGCGTCGCGCCGACTGGCAGCGGCCGCCGAGAGAGCTTCCGGCATGCGCCGATGCCACGGATGCGCGCGACGTACATGTTGCCCGGCCCACACAAGGAAGAAGAGATCATCCGCAGCGTCAAGAAGGGCATCTATTGCTCGGCCTTCTCCAACGGCCAAGTGAAGATCGGGGCGGGCGATTTCACCTTCTACGTAAAAAACGGCTTCTTGATCGAAGACGGCAAGCTGACGCGGCCGATCAAGGACGTGAACATCATCGGTAATGGTCCCAAGGTGCTCGAAAAAATCGATATGGTCGCCGACAACCTGGTCATCGACGAAGGCGGTTGGACATGCGGCAAAGACGGGCAAAGCGTGCCCGTTTCGCAAGGCATGCCCACCGTGCGCGTCTCTGCAATCACCGTCGGGGGCCGCGCGTCATGAGCGAGCTGCTTCAGACTGCAAAAAATGCGGTGATGTTGGCGCGCGAAAAGGGCGCCACCGAGGCGTCTGCTTCCGCCTACAAGTCGCGCGACGTCGAGCTCGAGTGGCGCGACGGCAAGGTCGAGAAGATCACCGAAGCGACCACGCGCGGCCTCTCTTTCACGCTGTACGTAGACGGCCGCTACTCGTCGGTGTCGACCAGCGATTTGCGCCCGGAGGCGCTGGCGACGTTCCTCGACGACTCGATCGCGATGGCCAAGACCTTGTCCAAGGACCCCCATCGCTACCTGACGGATCCGAAGCTCTACGAGGGTCGCGCCAAAGTCGATCTCCAGCTCGCCGACCCCAACCATGCGTCGGTGACCCCAGAGCTGCGGCGCGCGATGGCCAAAGAGCTCGAAGCAGGCGCGCTCGCCGCCGACAAGAACGACGCCATCATTTCGGTGACGACGGGTGTCTCTGATTCATCGTGGGAGTCGGCGCGCGTCACCAGCAACGGCTTCGAAGGTGAAAATCGCCAAACGACGTATTGGATGAGCGCATCGGTGACCGCCAAAGACGCCGACGGCAAACGGCCCGAAGGCAGTCACAGCGGCGGCGCGCGCTTCTACAGCGAGATGCCCAATGCAACCGAGATTGGTCGTCAGGGTACCGAGCGAGCGTTCGAGACCATCGGCGCAGAAAAGGCGCCCAGCGCCGTGTTGCCGTTGATCGTCGAGAACCGTGTCGCCGGGCGCTTGGTGCGCGCCATTCTTGGTCCCCTCGGCGGGCGCTCATTGCAACAAAAGCAATCGTTCTTCGAGGGCAAGCTCGGCACTTCGATTGCCAACGAGCTTCTCACGATCGTAGACGACCCCCATGTTCCGAAAGGGTTCGGCTCACGGCTCTATGACAGCGACGGCATCGCGGCGAAGAAATTTTCGGTGATCGAGGCCGGCGTCCTCAAGTCCTACTACATCGATGTCTACTATGGTCGAAAGCTGGGGGTGGCGCCGACGAGTGGCGGCTCTTCCAATCTCGCTTTCACCCTGGGCACGAAGAACCAGGCCGAGCTGATGAAGGATGTCAAAGACGGGATTCTCGTCACCGGCTTTCTCGGCGGTAACTCGAACTCCACGACAGGCGACTATTCATTCGGGATCCAGGGCTTTCTCGTAGAGAAGGGCGAGCGCACCAGGCCCATTTCGGAGATGAACATCTCCGGCAACATTGGAGAGCTGTTCCACAAGCTCGCAGCAGTGGGCAACGACCCCTATCCGTACGCTTCAGTGAAGACCCCCACGCTGGTGTTCGACGCGGTTCAGTTCGCCGGGGGGTGATTGCGGTCCGGGCTCGGCGCTGTTGGGCGCCCCAAGGCGAGCGCAGCACCCGCTGTGAGCGCTGCGCCGGCCAAGAAGTGAGCTCGATCAGGCGCGGGCGTCGCGGGGCACGCTGGCTTCGCCAGTGCTGACGATGTCGCTCGCCTTGTTGGTCTCGAGGACCTTCTTGGCGCGCGAGGTCTCGTCGCCGTTTTCGACGTGGACCGAGATCAGGATGTTGCCGCCCTTGATCTTGCCTTCGTACTGCTTGGCCTGAATCTCCGGGATGCCCATGCCGACGAGGGCGCCCGTGACGCCGCCGACAGCCGCGCCAGCCGCAGCGCCGCTCAGTGCTGCCATGATCGGGCCGGCTGCGATGAAGGGCCCGAGGCCCGGAATCGCAAGCGCGCCGATGCCCGCCAACAGACCCAAGGTGCCGCCGATCGCTCCACCTACGCCGACACCACCGATGGCACCCTCGGGGGCCTTGGTGTGCTGCTCGTGCGCGAAGTCGCGTGTGCCGGTCTTGTCGGGAAACAGCGCGGAGATGTCATTCGTCCCGAAGCCAGCGCGTTGTAGGTCATTGACGATGGCCTCGGCCTGCTGCTGCGTGGACACGATACCGATGACTGTGTTCTTACCCATGATGACGTCCTCTGGCCGCTGTCACGACCGTTGGGGCGCTCACTGAGCTCAATCGCTCACCGATCGCCCGGTTCTTGTGGTCGCCTAAGCACTGTCGATGCCAGCGTGAAAACGCCGCGAATCGCGCAGGATGTGATCACGACGATCGCGGATGCCGAGGCGCAGGGCGACATGTGGGGCATTTTGTCAGGAGCGATCGCGCGACCAGCCGGCGATCTCAACCGGGCGCGATCGACTTGAACATTTCGACCGCTGGGTCACCATTCGCGTACTCGCGCGGCAGCTGCGAGAGGCCCTGAAACCCGGACGCGCCAAACAGGCGCCGAGCCTCGAGGTTCTGCTGCGCCGTCATCAGCATCATGACGACCGCACCCTCGGCCACCGCGACCGACTCGGCATGCTCGAGCAACGCCGAGCCGATACCGTTCTTCTGCTCTGCAGGCAGCACGGCGATCGCGTCCAGGCGGGCGACCTTCGGGTCGGCCCAGGGGCCGAAGCGACGGCCCAAACGATCGAACGTGACGATGGCGAAGCCCACCGGGCGCTCATCACGCACGGCGATCTCGGTGCGGGCACCGGCAACCTGAACCATCGAGAGCAGCGTGCGGCCAGGCTCTGCCGACCAGCGGGCGAAGACGCTGCGCCCGACCGCAACGAGAAATGTGTCGTCAGCCTTGGTTCGGGCGCGGAATCGAAGCTCGCTCACACGCATCGACAGGTGTGTAGCACAGCGACTCAGGGTCCACCGAGGGTGTGGGGTTTGAAGGTGGCCCAGAACAGCGCGGCCTCGGCTTCGTCCCACTCGTCGCGAAATCGCAAGAGCTGCGCAACGAACGCGCGACCCTTACCGGCTGCGACGAGCTTCGGGTCACACAGGTAACGAATGTGGCCCTGCATGCCGCGATCCGGACAGATCACCGTGACTTGCGTCCCTTCGAAGACGCCAGTCTTGATGTCCTCGCGCGACACGGACGTGCAACCAAGCGTCTTCATCACGAGCTCTTCGCTCATGCGATTGGACACGTCACAGCCCAGGGTCGCGCCGGCGAGCACGTCGGAGACAGACACCGCGACGAAGCCTCGCTTGCTGTCACAAGACGACACCGAGCGCTCGAAAGTCGCGCCGCTCTCGTCATAGCGAGGAATGTGTTTGTAACGCGCCGCGCACTCGAGCTTCGCCTCGAACGCACCGCGCGGATCCCGATAGTCCGACCAGCCCTCCAGGGTGTGTGACGGCTTGCGAGCGCTCACGCTCGAGGTGGCCTTCTTGCGTGGAGAGATCTCCTCGCCTTCCGCATCGCCATCGTCGCGTTGTCGAGAACGACCTAGCGGCAGAACGAAGAGGGCGACGGCACCGATGCTTCCGAGCAACAGTAGCAGCGCAGCCAAGGCCCACGGCCAACGGCGTTTGCGACTCGTCGACGTTGATCTATCGATTACGGTCGGCTGTAAGCCCACGCCAGCGGGTACGGCGGCTGCGAGCGCGCCGAGCTCGGCGTGCGCCGCTTCCAGCTCGCGTGCCACGATGCTTGCGTCAGCAGGGCGCGAGCGTATGTCGACGTCCAGCAGCGCATCCACGAGCCTGCTGAGCCGCGCCGGCATCATCGGCACATGCAGCTGAATGCGCGGCGCTCGTTCCGTCGCCAACCGCAGCAGCGTCGCCATCCCGTCACCTGCCTCGAAGGGAGCCATGCCGGCGAGCGAACGAAACATGATCGCGCCCAGCGCGAATAGATCCGTGCGCCCGTCCAGCCCTTTTGCGCCACGGGCTTGCTCGGGTGACATGTACGCCAGCGTCCCGATCATGTCGCCGGTCTCGGTCAACGCCTCTCCTTCGCCGCGTACATGGGCGATACCGAAATCGACGACCTTCACTTGCGGGTAAAACGAGCCCGCCGAGACGCCGGAGAGCATGATGTTGGCTGGCTTCAGATCGCGATGAATCACACCGCTCGCGTGTGCAACGACGAGCGCACGCGCAACTGCGGTCGCCACGTGCACGAGCTCGCCGAACGTCAAGGGCGCGCGGCGCAGACGATCGTCGAAGCTCTCGCCGACGATCCACTCCATCGCCAAGAACAGCTCGCCGGTCTCAGTTACGCCGTGCGCTACGTAAGCCGCAATTTCGGGCGCTCGCAGGCGCGCCAGCACCTCACCTTCACGGGTGAACCTGGCGAGCGAGAGGGGCCCGATGCTGCGAAGCACCTTCACTGCGACGGTAACCCCGCTCTTGCGATCGAGCGCTTGAAACACGAAGCCCATGGCGCCAGCGCCGGCCTGGCGGCCAATCTGGAAGCGACCGTGGACGAGCTCCCCCTCACGCATGCAGCCACGCCAAGGTAACGCACTCGGGCCCGCCGCGTGCTACGCGAAGTAGCGCCATGTGCCTGCTCGCAATCGCAGTCGAACCGCACGCGAAGCTACGCCTCGTCGTAGCGGCCAATCGCGACGAAGCACATGACCGGCCCACGCTCGCAGCCAGCGCGTGGCAAGACGTGCTTGGTGCCATCGGCGGGCGCGACGTGCGCGCTGGGGGACTTGGCTCGCAGCACGTCGCGGCTACCGTTTCGCAGCCGTGACCAACGTGCGCGAAGCGGCGGCGCGACGCACCGGTCAGTCACGCGGACGCGTGGCCAAAAGTCGTCCGCGTCCGCGAGGCCATGAAAGGCGGCATCTCGGAGGCGGGCGAAGTCGTTCGCGAGGCGCTCTTCGCGATGCTGCGCGACGAGCACCCCGCCCCGGACGCCGAGCTTCCGAATACGGGCGTCCCGCTCGAGATCGAGCGTCTGCTGTCGCCGCCGTTCGTCAAAGGCGACACCTACGGCACCCGCTGCTCCACGATCATCATCATCGACGCGGCCGGCCGCGTCACGCTCAGCGAGCGCTCATTCGCGCCCGGCGGCGGCAAACAGGCACCGACAGTCGAGCTCGATCTCGAGCCTTGAGGCGGCTGTCAGCCCATGGCAGTTTCAGCGTCGTTCGCGGCACGAGCCCCCGTAGCTCAGTGGATAGAGCAGTGGTTTCCTAAACCAAAGGTCGCAGGTCCGATTCCTGCCGGGGGTGCTGCATTGGATTTCAGGTACTTGAGCCCGTAGTGCTCACGTGCGGTGAGAGGTCCTCGTGGGGAGACGATGGGGAGATAGGTGTCGCGGGCGGCGGCATCGAGCACGCTCTCTGCGAGGTGCGCGTAGCGCTCGGTCGTCGTGATCGATCGGTGGCCGAGCAGGTCGTGGCGAAGCTCGCGCGTGAGCCCGAGCTTCTCGAGGTAGCTGCGCCAATGCCGAGGAACCCTGCCCTCGGACGGCCAACGGTCACCCGATCGCCCGCTCTCGATCGAGTGCTACGCTCCAGGACGATGAGCATCGACGAGCTCTACGCCGCCATCAGCAGCCTGACGCCGCAGGACCGCCTGCGCCTCGTGGAGCGCGTCGTCCACGACGTCATCGAGAGCTCCGCGCCCGAGGCGCAGCCGTCGTCGCTGATCGGCATGATGGCCGACGAGCCCGAGCTGATGGACGAAGTCTGCGCGCTGGCGATGGCCGCGCGCGAGCAGAGCCGCATGCGACCGATCGATGGCTAGAGTCCTGCTGGACACGGACATCCTGTCCGAGATCGTGAAGGCCAAGGACGCGACTGTCACGGCACGCGCTCGCGAGTACCTGGCGAGCGAGGGCCGGTTCATGATCCCGGTCCTGTCGGTGATGGAGGTCGTGTACGGCTTCGAGCGGGTCGGGCGCGAGGATCGGATGGAGCAGTTCCGTGCGTTGCTGAACGGGCACGAGGTGCTCGTGTTCGACGCGGACATCGCCGCGCTCGCCGGGCGGATTTACGCGAAGCTCGAGCGAGCGGGGCGAACCGTGGGTCTCACCGACGTGATGATCGCCGCCGTCGCGATCCATCATGGACTGGGGATCGCCACCGGGAACGTCCGGCACTTCCAGGCAGTCCGGGACGCTGGCTACGAGTTCGCCCTCGAGAACTGGCGGCTTGGTTCCGGCTGACGCTGCGTGGCCCCACCAACTCCCCAGGATCGCAGTCAGCCTGCCGAGAGCCCTCAGGAGAGCCGTGGTTTCCTAAACCAAAGGTCGCAGGTCCGATTCCTGCCGGGGGTGCTGAAAATGGGACGATTCCGCCGATGCGCAGACGGCGCGGAAGAATTCTGCTCGGCCCTGGACGCTACGAATCGCTGGCACGCCGTGCTCGTGCGAGGCACTTCGCGGGGGTCTCCGAGAAGCGCAACGCCCCACAGCGCACCGGTCTGAGTCGCAGAGCGCGCTCAATGGTGAGAGCACCCAGACAACGGATTCGTCATCGGGCTGACCAAGGATCGACCAGGACGATGGAGCAGCCTGCGAAGTCCTTGACGTTGCGCGGACCCCATCATGTGGTCGCGGTACGCCGACTTAGAATGTCGGAATGGCGCGAGCGCGAAGTAAGAACGAACGACTGCGTGAGGTGGAGCTGTGGCACGCAAGTGGGGAGAGCGCGCT